>Ga0265293_10000028_pt1 | contig 294105 bp, 307 predicted proteins | sample Munlanlewell138R_FD_192505 | JGI IMG/M metagenome (GOLD analysis project Ga0265293, IMG submission 192505) | Leachate microbial communities from a municipal landfill in Southern Ontario, Canada - Leachate well 138R | ecosystem: Engineered > Solid waste > Landfill > Unclassified | place...
TTTTCCCCGGCCTTCACTTTTGCCAATATCTCAGTTTTAACCTCTCTGGTTATCCCTGCCATATTTCCTCCTTTCTAGTTGACTAATTCTACTTAGAATCTGTGTCAACTATAAGGGGAGCAGGTCACTTCGACCAACCATGGATTGCTTTTCTGAAGAAGATGCCAAAGACTCATTTGGCTGGCAATATGTAGAAAACCAGAGATCGTCTGAGGCATTTTGGTTGTCAAAAAGGATACAGGCTCTTTTTGAAGGCAGCGAGAGTTAGGAAGCGTTTCCAAAATTTGCTATACTCAAAGCATGAACGAAACAAACAGTGCATCTTTCCAAGATGGCTCAGCCGGCACAACAAAAATTTTTCTAATTTTACTAGTAATCGCCGCCCTGATCACAGTAATAGCTACAACTGCCATTGTTAGTTATAGCTTAGGCAAGAACTCGGTTCAGCCAAATATCAGTCAACCGGAAATTGTCCAACCTTATGAACAAAACAATGGGCTCCTCAGTCAAATACACGAAGTAAGAGTAATGAGCAGTATCAACAAAACGTCAAAGCTGGTGATTCTCAATGAAAAAGACGAAAGTGGCTTTGGTAGCTTTGAGGCTTATTTGGTGGATGATGTCTCCGAAGTGAGCAGCGAAAACCATTTATTTAGTATTGGCAATGCCTTGTATTCACACTTCCAATATATACCAGACACGCAGCCAGGGTATTTTTATCTCTTAGTGCACCAGGGCGATCATCAAAAGCTTGTGATTGCCAATGATGACGGTGAAGTAATCACAACAGATGGTATTGTCGAAAATGCAGAAGCAATAGGTTTGGGAACGGTCATTCTTGGTCAATATGGAGTTGATGCTAGCTCAATCAGGTATTTGTTCCCAAAAACTTTGCAAATGAACATTAACAGTGCGACAGGTGAAATATTTCAAATTGAAATTGATTTGCAGACAGGAAAATATGTCGAAGGATCTAGGGTAAAGATTAATTAATTTGGTAAAACATCCTCATGCCAAGAAATGCGGTAAAATAAGCATATGAAAAATGCCTTCATTTGCCACTTGCAGAAGAATAAATGATGAAATTATTACTGACTTCAGCTGGTCTTTCCAACCCATCAATCACGAGGGCGCTGGAGGAATTACTGGGCAAATCCGCCCAAGGAGTGAAACTGGCCTTCATCCCCACCGCTGCCAATGCGGAACCGAACGAAAAAGGTTGGCTGATTGATGACTTGAGTAATTGCAAAAAAGCCGGATTTGCAGTCGATATCGTTGATATTTCCGCTGTCTCAAAAGAAATTTGGTTACCCCGACTGCAAGAGGCAGAAGTGTTGTTCTTGGGTGGAGGTAATACCTTTCATCTGATGCACTGGGTGAAACGATCAGGTTTGCAGGACGAATTACCCTCGCTACTCAAAACTAGAATTTACGCTGGAATTAGCGCCGGCAGTTGTATCGCTGGACCAACCATTTCCAACTCAGTACAGAATCTTTTTGGAGAGAAGTACGATCTTGAGATAAAAGGAGGGTTAGGACTAGTGAATTTTCAGTTTATCCCTCATCTAAACTCTCCGCATTTTGACAAAATCCGGGAGGAAAATATTCGGGCGGCGGCCCGAGATATCACTGAACCAGTCTACGCGCTGGATGATAATTCTGCTCTTAAGATTGTGGATGGTAAAATTAAGGTTGTTAGCGAGGGAAAGTATTTGGCGTTTAATTTAAGCTCATGAAAAACAAATTTGCAGTCGTCACTGGATCTTCCACAGGTATCGGTCAAGCTATCGCTTTGGAGTTGGCAAAGCAAGGAGCTTTTATTGTTTTGGTTGGTAGAAATGAAGATAAACTATTGAAGACAAAGAATTTAATCGCGCAAAATGGTGGCCAGGCTGAAATTTTCCTGAGCGATTTCACTAAGCTTGATTCACTGAATGCTCTTATCACCTTGGTCAAACAGCGAACAGAACAAGTTGATATTTTGGTGAATGTGGCTGGTATTTGGCATGGAAAAGATGAAGTCTATGCTGACAAGGATTTTGCATCCTTTTCGCAGCAAGTTATTTTGGATACTTATGCTGTAGGTTTGACCGCACCCACACTCTTGGCTCATGCTTTTATGCCTTTGATGCTCAAAAAAGAAGGGGGGAGGGGGGGGAGTAAGATAATTAATATTTCCGGTACTTTTGAAAATGGAGCTAAGGGTTGGCTGCCTTACTATGTGTCTAAAAGAGCGATTGAAGACTTGACTATTGGCTTATCTGAAGAACTAAAGGATAAAAATATTCAAGTAAATGCCATCTCTCCCTCTGATACAGCTACTGAGGCATATGCTAAATACTTTCCTCAGTATATGGATGAAGCGATTGACCCTGCCGAAATTGCCAAACAAGTCGCTTTGTTATGTTCCAACGACTCAACTGTCACTGGCAAGGTGTTTGTAATGAAGAAAGATAAAGCGCCCTACGAGGGTTATCACTCATAACAGCAGCCACCCTAACCAGGACCCGACACTTTTGATTGAGGAAGAAGAAATTCAAGAGTAAAATAAATTCATGAAAATTGCCATCATGAGCGACAGCCACGACCGCTGGGATTATTTGGAGAAAGCCATCTTGTTGGCCAATGAAGCCGGTTGCGAATTGCTGCTTTTTGCCGGTGATCTAATTGCTCCACCTGGCTGCGCGGTCCTGGAAAAATTTCCAGGCCAAGTGAAATTTGTTTGGGGCAATAATGAAGCTGAACGAGTTGCCATGACCAGAAAAATGGATGCTTCTGAAAAACTTGAACTCTGTAGCGACATTTACGAAGACACTGTCGATGGAGTGCGGATTTTTATGAATCATTATCCGCGCTTGGCTGAATTGGCCGCAAAAACAGGCGAATTTGATCTCTGTGTGTTTGGTCATACACACGAATACCACCACGAAATAGTTGGCGCTTGTCTGCTCATTAATCCGGGAGAAATTCAGGGATACAGAACTGGAACTTCCACATTTATTGTCTTTGATACGCAAAATAAAACAGCTGAAAAGGTTGTGGTTGAGTAAATATTGTGAGGAACTATTGGTGGACCCATTGGTGAAATTGATGGCAATTCGTACTCAGTATTTTATGTAGAAGGAAGACGATTGGACAAAGAACGGTGGTAATTGATTGGTAACGGCTATCTGAAGTTTGGCGCATAGCCTTTGTTCTGCCTATCTCACTTGATGAGTTGCTGGCAGTATTGGAATCAGAACTGCGCTGCCAGTTAGTGCCCGAAAGACTCAACCCTCACACAACCAACAAACCAAAAACAAAGATACCAGGCTTAAAGTGACAAACAACATGAAGAGATAAATGCAAAGTGTGATCAGCGCAGATACAGCCTCGCTGTCATTTTTGGACGCACGATCACCAATCAGATCCGGAGAATCTACGGTTGGTGGCGCCTCTGTCCAAGTCATCGTTCTCCTAATCAGTAACAATTAGCAGAACAATGACTCAGTAATATTATACAGGATTTTTTATTATAAGATAGTTGGAGTAAAGGGTTATGTCAAAAGAGGTAGAAGTCGTTTGTCAAACATGTAATTGGACTTTTAATGGAGTAGTGCCCAAAAGACCCACCACACTTAAATAAAAATAGTATAATACACCTATGCCCGTTCCTCGAAAGTTTCAACCATACCTTTGGTCAGTTAATATTAAAAACTTAGATCAAGAAAAAGACAAAGCTTATATCATTCATCAACTGCTTCATTATGGAGACCTGAATGCATTTAAGTGGTTAAAGAAAACTTACACGCTTAAACAAGTGAAAGAATTGTTTGTAAAATATCCAAAAAAGATGTACTCCGCGCGTTCTTTTCACTTTGTTTCGCAATATTTACTCCATTTTTCTGACCAATCTATTGACTCAAAAAAATATGTCCAAAATATCTAAAACAGTTATCTCGCCTCAACATCACGAACTGCTTCGCCAGTTTCTTTCATTTTCAAATCTTACTCTAGTTGGAGGGACAGCCCTGGCTCTGCAGATAGGACACCGAGCTTCCTATGATCTTGATTTTGTTACTTCCGGACCAATTTCAGAGCAACTTGTTTCCGAAATACTGCAGACAGTAAAACCCAAAAAAGTGATTCAAAGGTTACAATCAGATAGGCAATACACCGCTTTTTTTGATGACATCAAGATTACTGTGTTTCAAGATGAATCTGAATTTTTACACCCACGTTTTAGTTTTGATGGGTTAAACCTGGGTAGTGTTAAAGATATTTTTGCGACCAAACTTTTTATTTTAGGCAAACGAAGCGAGTGGCGAGATTATGTTGATATTGCTTTCTGTTTGAAACATAATTATGCCGATCTTGGTACAGGCCTGAGAGAATCAATGAAACGCTACAACGTATCTGAAAAATGGATTTTAGAACCAATGACATATTTTGATGATCTCCAGGTAGTACCAGTCGAGTGGTTGAGAGAATCTATGCCTGAAGATGAAGTAAAAGAAACACTGGTGAAAAAAGTGAAAGAGTATCTTCGTACTCTTTAAAAGCCGGAATTTTAGCGCCGAATTCCTTGACCCATGGATTGTCATTACCTCAACTTCTCCCCATCACACAAACAGTGCTAAAATATTTGTATGCTCAACCAACAAGCGCTGAAAGATGGTTCAAAATGGGGCTGGTGGAAAACTCGACTTTCAAGTGAAGATTCAGTATGACCAAAGCCAACCCCAACACCATCGACGCCTACATCGCCACTTTCCCGGTCGAAGTGCAGGTTCTGCTGAAAAAGCTGAGAAAAACCATCCAGTCCGCCATTCCCGGCACCCATGACGTCACTGCAGGCATCAGCTATAAGATCCCGACTTTTTATCTCAACGGCAAGTATCTGGTTTATTTTGCTGCTTTCAAAAATCACCTCAGTGTTTATCCGGCCACTACCGCCGCAGTTGATCAAGCTGGCTTAGCGGATTATAAAGTCGCCAAAGGCACACTCAAGTTTCCCCTCAACCAACCCATTCCTTTTGATTTGATCAAAAAATTTGTGCAATACCGGGTTGAAGAACATTTGGCGGGTGTGGACGACGAAGCCACAAAAATCAAAATCTGCAGTCGCGGCCATGAGTATCAAGGCAGCGGTCCTTGTCCAGTTTGCTGGCCAGGACGTAAGCGTAAGAAATAGGCGGAATAATGCCAACCCAAACTTCACTTTACCCACTTCTTATTGCTCATCGTGGTGATATTTCAGAATATCCGGAAAATAGTATGGAAGCATTCCGTTCTGCTTTTGCGAAAGGAGCGGACGGTATTGAGCTGGATGTCCATTTGGATTCACAAAAAAGACCAATTGTAGTTCACGATTATTTACATGATTCAGGTGGCACGTATCCTTTTCTTGAAGAAGTTCTCAAAGAATTTGGTAATTTGGGCAGGTTGGAAATTGAAATTAAGTCACTAGACCCGACTTGCATACAACAAGTTAAGTCGTTAATAGACAAGTACAATCCCAGCTCGTACGAAATTACCTCCAGTATTCAACCGCTATTGCCACCACTAAGAAGTATTTTTCCTAACGCCAATATCGGTTTGATTTTTCGCAGCTGGCTCATAGAAGACTGGATGCCACCACAGTTTGTGGAAAAGTGGCTCATTGGTCACCTAAAACTGGTGGGAGCCAACATTTTGCATTTGGAATTGGAGATGTATTCCAAGAAGCTGGTCCAGTCTTTGAAAAGAGCAGGATTCAAGACCCACGTCCACCTGAGAGTTGCGGATAAAGGAACTTGGCAAAAAATTCTGGAGCTTGATGTTGATCAGTGCACTTTTGATGATATTAAAATTTTGAGATATAGAGATAGCTGATTTACTCTCGATACTCCAAAATATCCCCAGGCTGGCAATCAAGCGCCTTGCAAATGGCCTCGAGTGTTGATAGCCGAATGGCCTTGGCCTTGCCATTTTTCAAAATAGACAAATTAGCCATGGTAATACCGACCTTTTCCGTCAACTGAGTGACGCTCATTTTTCTCTTAGCCAGCATGACATCGATATTAATAATAATTGCCATGGTTATTCCTCAAATGGTTAAGTCGTTTTCTGCCTTGATATCAATCGCATTCTGCAAAAGCCGTTCAAAAACCGCCGCCGCTGTGGCAATCACCAGGTAAGCAAACATCAGCACCAGCCCGATGACAACAATTCCCGGCGCGTCTTCTTGTTGCGCCCAGTAATAAAAGAGCGGCATGCTCACGGCGCCAAAACCAATCAGAGCTATGGCGCAGTACTTAATATTCCGGAGTGTTTTGACGGCAATGGGCGAGAAAGTTTGGTTCCGCTCAATATGTCCGAGTAGTTTAAAAGCTTGCTGTAGCGCCATAAAAAAGGGGAGAGAGGCCAGGTACACGTAAGCCAGGATCGGGTCTTTGAAGTAAATACTGACCAGATCGGCGTTGGCATTCCGGCTTTCAAAAAGCGGCAGCCCGATCAAGCCAGCGAGAACCGCCAGGCCGATCAGCACAATCACCATTTTTAAAAACACGGTTGAGCCTCGTTTCATAAAAGTGTTTCGTTTTTTTGTACTGCTGGTATTGATAGTATTTTGGCTGATAATTTATTGTTTGTCAATATATAATTATTATTATTCGGTAAAAGGTTGTTTGACAGCTTGGCTAAGTTTGCAAAACCCAGTAAAATGTAGTGCGTAAATGTAGCTCGTAAAGGAGATTGATATTATGCCCAAAGGAAATGGTAAACCGATTCCAAAAGTCCCGGTGAATTTAGAGCTATCTGCAAAGAAAACAGAGGAGTTACTCTCGAAGCTTAAATCTCGGTTTGAGGCAAACATGAGTCGGCATAAGGGGTTGGAGTGGAGCAAAATCCAGGCAAAATTAGAAAAAGATAAGAAAAAACTGCAATCCCTCAATGCCATGGAAAGTACTGGCGGTGAGCCAGATGTAATTGGTTATGATCAAAAGCGGGGCGAATATATTTTTTGTGACTGCTCTGAGCAAAGTCCCAATCGCCGCAGTATCTGCTATGACGCAGCGGGTGAAGCGTTGCGCCAAAAGAAAGGAGTTTATCCGGGTGGCAATGCGGTTGGTTTAGCTGAAGCTATGGGCATTGAGCTATTGGATGAAAACCAGTACCGGGAGTTGCAGCAACTGGGTGAGTTTGATACCACTACCTCAAGTTGGGTTAAGACTCCAGCCAAAATTCGCCAGCTTGGCGGGGCGCTTTTTTGCGACCGGCGCTACAATCAGGTTTTTGTTTATCACAATGGAGCAGAGTCTTTTTATTCTGCCAGAGGATTTCGGGGTTTGGTGCGGGTTTAGACAACATATTGCGACTAAATTGCACAAAATAGAAAAACGGTGTATAAAAAAGGTGCTATGAAAAAACCAAAACGCCTCAAACCGCTGATTGTGGCAGTGATCCTCCTCGCGCTCGCTGCGCTCGCGCTCCTCTTCCAACTCAACTCTCCTACTCCCATCAACGGCATGATTATGCTGATTGAGTTTGAGAGCGTCGACGGCATCATCCAGTGGGAAAAAGAGCTTGACTCACGCGGTTTGACTGCCCTGGTCAAAGTACAGAACAACGTTCTTGAAGAACATCCAGAGGTATTTCAAAGAATGGCCAACAAAGGCTACGAAATTGCCGGCGGCTACGACGAGGCACCATTTTGGGATATGCCCTACGACCAACAGCACCAATATCTCCAGGAGTCGCAGGAGCTAGTGGAGCGCGTTACTGGTCAACCAATGCGGGTGTTTGGCAGCCGTTATTTTGCTTACGACGAAAACACGCTCAAGGCAGCGGACGCGCTTGGTATCGAGTACCTGCTGGCTCGCGGCACTCAGGATGTAGCGGCTGTGATTTATGATCCGCACGAATACCAGGCCAAAATTATCTCTGTTACCAATGTCGAAAACGGTGAAATGGGTCGAGGCTCGCTGTGTGATTACAGCCTCTGGGCGCGCGGTGCTGGTGCGGCAGAGTTTGCCGCTATTCTTGAGGAAAGTTTGGCCAAACAGCCCGAGAACCTGATTTTGGTTTCTCACGCGTATCTTGGTGGTACCAGACTTGAATGGTGGGAAGAGTACCGCAAGATTTTAGAAACAGACAAAGTGAAGTGGGTGGGCTTTGATGAGTGGCTGGCTGTTCAAAAACCGCTGGCTATGGTCAATGCTGAAATCCCTTTCAATGATGAGGTTAAGTATACCCAGCCCAGCCCAGAGAAAGCCATGGATGCTTACGTGCCGATTCCGGAAATTGCCGACAGCGAGTTGGTGATGTTTCACAATGGCGCCGGCGAGATGTGCCTGGAAGCGATAGCTTTTTTCGCGACCAACGACATCACTTACAAAGAGCACCTGATTAATGAAGCCAATTTTCATGAGTTGCTGGCTCAGTATCAAACCAGATTTCCTGTTAGCACCGGGACTTCTGCTCAGTATCAGTACTTGCCAATTATTTTTTACCAGGGCAAGGCCTATTCCGGTTTTAACAACCAGGTTCAGCAGGAGATTTTGAGCGACTGGCAGAGTAAGTAGTGCTGCAGCTAAGAATTTTATTTGAAAATAAAATAGTATAATACGCTATGGTTATCTCTCGAAAAGACTCAGATACTCACAGTCAAACTAAAAAGATATTGTTGTGGTTATTTTTTTTAGTCGGCCTCATAGCCAATCTTCTTCTTTTTACCTTTTTCTTTATGGTCAAAGTAGGTTTTGGTTTATTTAGTCTTCAACCTATTTGGCTGTATCCCGTATTTTTCCTTTTGCTGATTGGAGTTGGGGTAACAGCGTATGGATTGATCACACTGGCCAAATTGCTTGACACGGGCAAAACATTTTTGCTGACACAAAAAACTCAAGCAACAATTATGCTCTGGGCAGCAAGCATTGCTAGTTTTATAGCTATAGGAATGGTGACCTATCTAGCTTGGTCTCTTACCCACGAGCAACCCCCACAACTGTTCCCATTTAATGATCCGGATGCTACTTACACCATCACCAAACATGGTGAGAACTACATGCTTAAATACGAGTCCACCGGTGATATGAACACTCGCCAAGTTTGTGATCTGATCAGTGGCAAAACAGAGTGCCGCACTGAAGTAGATCGAGAAATTGAAGCTATGATTGGCAAGAGCGATGTCCCACTGGAACCACTCTTGGGAGCACGCGTCAAAGTTGATGGTAATTTTGTTTATGCTGATCAGCAGTGCATAGCAGGGCAGTGCCATCACATTGGTGGTTGGGCGACCTTGGATATCTTGTCTATTGATCCATGAAAACCAAAACAAAACCGACTACTATCTCCTTCACCCCCACCACAATCCTTATTTTTCTGCTGGCCATTGCCGCTACCAGCCTCGCCGCCTACTGGCTCTACAAAGAAGACATCAGCCACCACGGCAGACTCTACCCCAGCAGGGACAAAATGTGCTACCAGTTGGCCATCGATTACCTCAGAAACATCCGCAATGAGCCTGGCTTTGATGACAGCAACTGGGCCATAGCTGTTGATATCGAAACCGAAATCCACAAGCTCTGCCAACTTGAACTCAGCCGCGAGGCTGTTGGCAACTACCAGCCTACTGCTTTAGAAAAGTACCCATAAGCTGGCAGAATTTTTATCACCAAGTTTTTTGATTTGTCTTTCACCCAGAAACCCTCTTCGCTTAAAGTGATTTGTTGCTACCAGTCGAGTAAGGTTGAAAAAAACTTACAAGGTAAAAAGCAGATCTAAAAATATCCAGGCTAAAAGGCCGGCTACTACTGACATCGACATACCCCAGATCATTAGGATCTTAAACATGCGGTTTCTCACTGATTTTTCTTTGACAGCGGCCAAAGAGAGCGCGCCCAGGGTTGAGAGCGGACTAACATCTACCATATGCGAGCCAACCGCCACCGCGATCATCATCGGAATCATGGTGGCAATTTGCATTTTAGCCGCCAGCCCGGGAATGAGAGGCAGGAAAGCCGGCAGTACTACGCCGGAGGAAGAGCTGTAAGCGCTCACCAAACCGCTAATAAAAGCCAAAAGACCGTTAATTTGCCCCGGATTGGCCGACGCAGCAATAAAATCGGTAGCCAACTCCAGACCACCTGTTTCTTCCATCAGGCCAATTAACACCGCAATGCCGGTGACCATCAAAATTGTACCCCAGGGAATAGACTGCAAAATTTTCTCCTCCTCGGCCAGCCCGAGGGCAAACATGACTAATGCTATCAGCAACGCCATCAAAATCAAAGGTAACTGAGCCACCAAGACCCCCAGCAGCAAAACCACGATCAACGCCAGAGTAATTTTCTGTTGTTTTAATAGCGGCTCGATCACTACTACGCACTTTTTGGCCTCGTGCTTAAGTTGAGCCACTTGCCGTCGGCTGCGCCTGACCAAATGAAGCGCGTAGGCCCCGAGCGCCGAGATTGATTGCAGCACCGTGGAAGCGCCAAACACCACCCAGATTAAATCTGTCGGCACCGCCATCTGCTCCAGCAACCCAAGAGTGATAATTCCTGTCGGGGCAAAAGGCGAAAAAGCGCCAGCATTAGCGCCGGTGCAAAGCATAATGGCGATCAGGATTTGGGAGACATGATGTTTTTTTGCCATCATCATTGCCATCGGAGCCAAAATAGCCGTGGCGACAATGTTGCCAGGTCCAAGAGCGGAAAGCAAAAAAGCCAGCACAAAAATCAAGAGCGGCAGCAGTTTTTGCTGGCCTTTGATCAGGTACAAAGCGCGCTCAGTGAGCTTTTCCAGAGTGCCGTTATGATGCGCTGTGCCAAAAACCAGGCTCATCGAAATTAGCAGCAGAAACAAGTTCGCGGGAAAAAGGGCAGTGATTGAGATGATGGACATCCCGCCCAGGAAAAAGCCAATCAAGCTAGCCGCCAACAAAGCCAGCAAACCGGGATTGAGGCGCTGATTGATGCAACTAATAACGACAACCACCAAAAGAGAAAACAAAGAAACAACAGCCAGGTTCACAGCCCTTCCTTTCTAGATGTGTAGTTGAGAGGACGATTTAATTATATACCCGTTTAAAAGAACGGTAAGGCTGAGTTTTTGCGTAAAACTTCACCCACTGTTCCGGCGTGAGTTCTCCTGGCCGGATTTTTCGGCTCAATGACAGTTGGTGTAGCGCCGCCGCCACTTTGTCCGGTCCATAAAAATGCTTGAGATTATTTTTTACCGGTAAGCCATGGCCAAAAGCCCGCCGCACAAACTGCCAGTATTTTTTTCTTTCTTGAAACGGCAACAGCGGCAGTTTTTTCCTCTGGATTCTGAGTAAAACGGCGTCTACGTTGGGCGCAGGCGTGAAATCACTGCGCTTGAAAGCATGCTCTACCGTAAACTCAAACCACGGCCGGTGTCTGGCGCCAAACAAGCCGGCGCCCTGCTCATTCGCCAGCCTCAGCGCCAGCTCTCTCATCACCACCAAAAAACAATCCTGCGGCGGATTATCGTCCTCAAGCAATTTTCTAATAATCTTACCTTCAATGGCAAAAGGAATATTGGCAAAGACTTTGTAGGGCAACCGAGACAAAGGGAAAGATAAAATATCGCCGTGACACAGCGTTAAATTTTCCTGCCTGGCAAAAGTTTGTCGCAGGTCTTGATAAAGTCCGGCATCAAGCTCCACCGCCACCACATGACCAGCCTGCTCAAGCAAAACACGAGTAATAATCCCCCGGCCAGGGCCAATCTCCAACACTAAATCTTTCTTGCCAATAGAAGACCTGCCAACAAGGCGCGTAACCAGCTTGCGGTTATGAAGAAAATTCTGGGAGAGGAGCTTCTGCCGGAGACTGGACACCGCGGAACCTCATGATCATGTAGTTCATACCCGGTTTGTAGTATACAGCATGCTATACTAAGTTCAATACAAAAACACAAAAAGGGGGCAAATGAAAGGCTTTTTAGACTTTATTCGTGAACAGGGCGTTGTTGGCCTGGCGGTAGGTTTTATTCTTGGCGGTGCAGTCTCAAAACTGGTGGCGGCTTTGGTGGAGGACATCATCAGCCCAGTGCTGGCGCTTGGCATGAATAATATTGAGAATTTATCTGAGGCCTATCTGCAAATCGGCGAGGCCAGAATTATGTGGGGCAGTTTCATTAACGTGCTGATTGATTTTGTAGTGATCGCCTTGGTGGTTTACTTTGGGGTGAAGCTGTTAAAACTTGATAAACTCGACAAAAAGAAATAGCCGGATGAATCTTGCCAAATATCTTGTATCCTAACCAATCTGATGCCAGAAGAGGTGACAGTTTATTATTTATTATAAGACTGGAGTACTTAGCCGAACTCTATCATTTTCCAGCTGGTGCCACTCCTCGTATGCTTTTATCTGCCCAGGAGTGTAGGTATCTACCACAGCTGGGCTTACTGGCCCACCGTAATAAAGATGCTGGAAAGGAATATTTGGGTGTTGCTTCTCGATTTCTTCTTGTTTCTCCTCAATTTTTTTTAGTTCTTTTTTTATTTTTTTCTCCTCTTTGGGGTTGTGTGACAAGCGTCTTGTCTCAGTATAGTTAGTCATATAATTATATTATACTCATAATACATGCTTTATCAACTAAAGTATTGCAATCACCAGCTCTCAACTGTCGATCATTCATTACCATCAACACACGCTGCATACACAAGCCTTGACTCTTAAAACCGAAATTTTTGTTGTCGCCGTTTTTGTGTTGCTCTCTTCTCCGCTCTCTGCTAATATATGAATATGAATTCATATGATCGCCGCCCACAAAATATACCGCCAAAGAAGCAGTTTACTGCTCAATTGCGGCTACTCAAACTCCTCTCCGACGAAAACCGGCTGGAAATTCTAGCGATTTTGCAGCTTGGCGAACACTGTGTCAGTGAGCTGGTTGGACAGCTGAAAAGATCGCAGAGCTTGGTGTCGCATCACTTGGCCGATTTAAGAACAGCGGGGCTGGTGAATCGGGAAAAACGCGGCCGCTACGCTTATTACAGCTTGAGTCAGGCAGGTCGCGCGGTTATGGCTTTGCTGGAGCGGGCAGCAACAAGATAAATACCCGCTTGGGGAGCGACCGCGATTGGCAGGGGCATTGCTTTGGTATTTATGCTGGCGGGGGCGCTGGGGCTGGTGGTCACTTTGATTGCTATGAGGAGTCGTTCTTATAAGTTGCTGAACCAACGGTATAACAGTTAGGAAAGCGGTAATGGGATAATATATGAATTTGTGTTCATATGTTTGCGGCTCTTTGAATTTTACAAAATTGAGTTAAAAAATTGCTGATTTTTAGCAAAGGCAACAAAAACTTGCGCTCTGCCCTACTCAATATTTTTGGTTAAAAAGCATCAACTCAGTTTTCTATGCACGAGGCAAGGCTAGAAGCACCAGAGATAATTGTTGCTGAAGCAATCCCAGCTCTGCCAGTTCTTCTTTAAGATATTTGCCTCTTTCCTGATCAAATAAAATCATGCCTTGAATATGATCATGTGTTCTTTCACCGTGCTCACGATTGCTTAAATAACCATTGTTTTGGTTGGCTCTAACTTTGGCGGCGGCTTCAACTTTGATTTCTTGTTTTTGTTCTTGCCGCTCGAGTTCCAGTCTAATTTTGCTAATGTCAGCTTCGATGGCTGCACTGATGGTAAAAACCAACTCAGACATTAAGCCAGCCTCCTCTATCAGCCTTGTTTTGGCTTCTGCTACATTGTGCCTGAGCGCGTCCGAAACTACCAAAAGCGGCAAAGCTGCTTCTCCTTTTTCTGTCACTTCGCCAAAGGTATCTCTGCTAGCATTGGCAGCAGCAAAATCCTCAGTGTGAAGTTCAAGTTTTTGGGCGATGGCTTGAAAATTTTCAAGCATTTCTGGAGTCAAGCTGGGATAAGGGCTGTTTTCCAACCAATAAAGTGCTCTCAAAATGATTTGCATCTGGGTATGAGCGCGGTTTTCTACTGAGATTCTTAAACTTTTCGCTAACTCGGTTGGACTTGGATTGTCCGCAAATCCCGCGTAATTACCCGCGACTGTTTCCGGCACGTGAATTGGTTGAGCTTCTACTAGTGTTGGCATAAAGCCTCCTTCTTTTTTTGGAGACGATGCGGGGAGGGATTAAAAAAGACTCCGAGCGGAGTCTGAAATCTCTCGATGCTCGTCGAATCATAATACTTTGCTGAAGACCGGACTTATTTCCTCCAAAGGGGAACATCACCGTTGCGGCACAGTTGCAGAGTTTCACTGCATTCCACAGCAGCGCCAGCTTAACACGAAAAAACAGTTGCTGGCAATGGCAGTTTTTGGACCGGTTTAATTAGCTGCCTTGATGAGCTTTTTTCAGGGCGGCGATGTCGAGTTTCTTCATCTGCAACATAGCTTCCATGGTGCGGCTGGCTTTGGCTGGGTCTGGGTCGGACAACAGTTCGCCCAAAATTACCGGCGTAATCTGCCAGGAAACGCCGAATTTATCCTTCAGCCAGCCGCACTGCTCAGCCTCCGGCTGAGCAGATAAACCATGCCAAAATTTATCAATTTCTTCCTGAGTTTCACAATTAACAATTAACGATACCGCTTCATTGAATTGGAATTCATGTTCATCTCCACCGTCCATGGCGATAAAATTTTCTCCGTTTAAACTAAAGACCGCGTGGGCAACTGCCTCTCCGTACTTGGCGGCTGTTTCTTCATCCAGCAGTCCGTCGTTGTAGCGGTTAATCACGTCAATCTGAGAATTTTCAAAAAGCGAAGTATAGAATTTTATCGCTGCTTCTGCCTGGCCAAATTGATCTTGAGTAAATAAAAACGAAGGAACAATTTTTTGCACCACCTCTTCATCTGCCAAAATTAGTTGCCAGGAAAAGCCATACTTGTCTTCAATCCAACCGTATTTCGGATTAAATGGGTAAGTATCCAGTGGCATGAGCACTTTGCTACCGGGAGAAAGTTCCTGCCAAAGCCGGTCAATTTCTTCAGCCGCATTGATGGAAACGGTAAAGGAAATTGCGGGATTGGGCTTAAAAATCGGCCCACCGTTGACGGTCATCATTTTGTAGCCTTCGATCTCAAAAACCGTTGTCAAGACGCTACCCTCCGGTTGGCCGGACGCTTGAGCGGAAGCCGCGTCGTGATAAGCTACCTCCTTTTTTTTGGAGTTCTGAAAAATATTGGTATAAAAGTCGGTGGCCTCTTCGGCGTTGTTGTCAAACCAAAGGCTGGGGACGATTTTTTGCATAACTCCTTTAGGCTAGTCAAAAACTTAACCATTTGCGTGAGATTTAAGTGAGAAAAAGGTAAGAGTCCTCTGCTATAGTAGATATACTCAAACTATTATCAACCAACCAAGCAAGGATTTTATGAAAGGTTTTTTTGTTGATATTGAAGCAGCCACCCTTGATAACCCCCACTTTCGTCGGGTTTTGTATACCGGTCACCACAGTCAGTTGGTGTTGATGGCTCTCAAACCAGGCGAGGAAATTGGCCAGGAGGTTCATGATGACACCGATCAGTTTTTTCGTTTTGAGCAAGGTGAAGGCAAATGCTTGATTGATGGCCACGAATATCAGGTTAGTGACGGCAGCGCTGTGTTTGTGCCGGCTGGTGCTGAACACAACGTGATCAACACTTCCGCGACCACAGTGCTCAAACTGTACACTTTGTACAGTCCGCCCCATCATCAGGACGGTTTGGTGCACGACACCAAAGCTGAAGCAGAAGCCAATGAAACCGATTTTGACGGACAAACAACGGAGTAATTTGATATGCACCACTCAAAATTCTGAGAGCGCCGAGTTTAATAAATTCTAGCCTAGTAATTACGAATCTGTTATACTTAAACTAATACAATAGCAAAAGGAGCCATATGGCCGAAACTTCAGAAAAAACTAAAGAGCTCAACACTGGCATGGCAGTGTTAGCCTATATCATTTTCTTTGTACCGTTACTCACCGATGCCAAGGATGATCCTTACGTCAAGTACCACGTCAAGCAAGGCTTGGTTTTGTTCATTGCCTGGGTCTTAACGGGGGTGTTTAACATGGTGCCGGTTATTGGTTGGTTCTTGGCGCCGATTGTCTATTTGGTTTTGCTGGTGTTACTAATTATGGGTATTCTTAATGCTGTCAATGGCAATAAGAAACCGCTGCCTTTAATTGGTCAGTTTGCGGACAAAATCAACCTCTAAAAATCTAAAAATCAGGCCCATTTGCCTTCAAAAAGTGGCTCTGTTGGGTGCTGGCTTTTTTGCAGCCGTAAGTCGTTGAAAATTTCGGCTGTAGTTGCGGTTTCTTCTTGAGGGTTAAGCTCCAGATCAAGGTCTTTTAACTCTGCGGCGTAGGCGGCAATGAGCAGGATTTGCGCACCTGGATAATCCAGCAGTTCTACCGGGCCAAGAGTCAGAAAGCGCCTGTCTCCAAAAGCTTTTTTCAACTCGGCAGGGTACTTGGCTTCATCCTCCTCAGGCAAACCCACATCGGGCGGAGAAGGTTTGTCGGGATTGATAACGGAAATCAGCAGGTTGCCTTCCTCTTCAAGATTAAGCATTTTTTGCACTTCACCCAGTTTGGCCGGCAGTTCTAAGGCATAGGCCAGGTGAGTATGGCCATCGTGTTGAGCAATAACATAAACTCCTTCGCCGGCCGGCCTGAAAGCCGGATCGGTTTGGCTGCCGCGAGTTTTGGTTTGGTAGGATTCCTCCTGCATTTCCGGACGCAATTGCAGCGGATCTTTAACCACCTTATCAACATAGCTAAAATAAGTCCGGCTCGGTTCAGCAATGCTGGGCAGTTTTTTCTTCGGCACCACCATCAAACGGTAAAGCCTTTTGCCTGTAGGGCTCAAGACAATATAAAGCCGTTGCACGTCCTCGAAGCCTTGGGCTTTGTCAACCTTCACTCGAGGGGTATAAAAGAAATAAATATTACCTCGCTCCAGAGGAGTAGTTTTTTTTGGCATACTTTTATTAAACCACCAACCCCGATTTATTTTAAGACGGGAAGGTAAGAACCAGGTAAATTTCAGGATAGTTTGCTTTTAAGGCTTGTTCAAAACTAAAATATATAAGAAAATCTATGGGTGAGTGAGCCTGCTTTTTTTTCCATTTTTAAGACTCGCAAGTTGGTTTTGAGCTTGTTTGTTTTTGATAGCTTAATCATTTTGCTTCACTGGCTTTATGGTAATAGCCACACTTTATTTCACCTCGACTACGAAATGAATCTTCCTACCTTCTACCAGGGTATGAAACTGATTGTAATTGGCGCGGTGATGCTTTGGGTAGTGGTTGCCCGTAATTTGCCAAAATACATACCTTTGAGTCTGATCTTAATCTATTTAGGTATAGATGAAGCCTTAGTTCTTCATGAGAATTATGAAATGATGGTCTATGCGGTTCTGCCTGAACTGTGGCACTTGATTGAGGTCTTGGCCGGTTTAATCAATTATCATTCTTCTCGCTGGGTGTTGTATTTATTACCGACCATTATTGGAGTCTTTGCTTATGTTTCTTACATTTCTGTCTACACCAAAAAGAAATTGGCCAAGCAGTTCCCTTTTTTGATAGCTGGATTTTTTCTTTTTGCTCTAGTGATTATTTTAGAAATTTTGAACTCTGCTCCCGGGCTTTCTTGGACAGAGCATCAAATTCTAATTACTTTTGAAGAAACTGCCGAAATGTTTGGCGCCAGTTTTTGTGCCTATTTCGCCTATGGTTTAACTCAACTGAAATCCCAGCGGCGTTGATTTTAGACTGCTGAAGTGGAATTGTGCTGTAGTATGCTATAATGCTCGGAGTGTTTGAATTAAACCTCCAAACACGCGACTGATTTACGAGTTTCAAAATATCAAAAATATCAATAAATCTCCTGAATTAGTTACCCGATAAGCCTCTGCTAGTTGGCAGTGGTAATTATGATGTAGGAGATATATGTCAAAAAAATATTCGAGAACAAACGACCGACAGCGTGTCGGTTTTGGCCAGCGGCCAAGAAAGCGCCAGCAGCCAGGGAGCAGTCTGAGAGTCGAGCAATTGATCAAAAAGGCTGATCTTAGCCTGGATTTTAGCCAGGAAGCAGTGAAAGTTACTTTTGATGATTTTAATTTACCGACTAAAATTGACCAAGCCATCCAAGGGCAGGGCTTTACCAGCCCCACCCCCATTCAAGTGCAAGCCATTCCAGTGATTCTAGCGGGCCAAGACGTGGTTGGCATCGCTCATACCGGCACCGGCAAGACCGCTTCTTTTATCATCCCCTTGTTGGCTAAATATTTGGAAAACCCAAGCCAGAAGGTGATGGTTGTGGCGCCAACCAGAGAATTAGCCTTGCAGATTAACCAAGAATTAAAGAGGTTTGCGAAATATCTGCAAATCTATTCGGTTCTTTGTATCGGCGGGACGTCCATGCAAAAGCAATTCCAGTCGATGAAGAGGAATCACCATTTTGTCATTGGTACTCCTGGCAGGATTAAGGATTTGGCCGAGCGCGGCTTGATCAATTTTTCTAGCTTTAATGTCATTGTTTTGGATGAAGTTGATCGCATGCTGGACATGGGCTTCATTAACGACATTAGAGGCTTTATGCAGCAGCTACCCAAAAATAGGCAGTCGCTGTTTTTCTCAGCCACAATTTCGCCGCCGATTAGCCAGCTAGTGGCCAGTTTTTCTCAGCGACCGGTTACTCTTTCTCTGAAAACTCAAGCTACTTCCAATAATGTTGACCAAGACGTAGTGAGAGTGGTAGGGGATGAAAGCAAAAAACAGGCGCTGGATGGCATTTTGCGGCAGAAGGAAGTGAAAAAAGTAATTATTTTTGGCAGAACCAAAAGGGGAGTTAACAAACTTTTCCAAGTTTTACAGAAATATGGTCACCCGGTGGCAGTGATTCATGGTAATAAATCCCAGCCGCAGCGCCAAAGAGCGCTGCAGGCGTTCACCAACAACAAAGTCAGTATTTTGGTGGCCACGGACGTGGCGGCTCGAGGCATTGATGTTCCGGATGTTACTCACGTGATTAATTATGATCTTCCGCAAACTTACGATGATTATATTCACCGGATTGGTAGAACCGGTCGAGCCGGAAAAAAGGGCTACGCCCTCACTTTTGTGTAGAAAAATGTGTGTGTAGAAAAATCAGGGCCGGCGGCGAGAAACCTGAAAGCCTATTTTTTAATGCTTGAGACCTTTGTTGCTTCGCTGCCGGCCCGATTACCTGATAATTCAGGTTGTAAAAATGATTTGGTTAGAGATTTTCAGTGTCGAATTCGTCCATTTCGCCGCGATTGGCGCTGTCTTCCCACCGCTCTGTGTCGGTAGCTTCACCGCCTTTTTCGCCGGTCGGTTGTCTCTGGTTGTCGCTATCGCGTTGCGGCATCTCATCTTGCCAGTCGGTTTGGTTGCGGTTCCGACCTTTATTTTTGTTGCCTGCCATTAGTTACCTCCTTTGACAGTAATTTGTAATTATCCCAAGAATAGAGTTTCTGTATTAAGAAAGTGTGGCGAGAAGGTAAGAGTTTTTTGGCAGCAATGGTTGAGGTCTGTGCTTATTGAGGGGCGCCCAGTTCAGATTTAATAAAATCATGCAATTCACTCCAGTTGCTGAAACCGGCTCGTGGAATCAAAACGGCCTGCCCGGAAACATTTTTTGAGGCAGTTAAAACATTATCGGTGCTAATGGTAACAGTTTTGGTTTCGAAACTTTGAGCATTTTGCACGGCTGGCGCTAAATATTGTACCGCCTCTACATCCAGATCAGTGACGATATGACTTGATAGCTCAGTAAAGAATTTGGGGGCGTTTTCTAAAGCTTTAAGAGTAAAGAGCTTGTTTTTGATTCCCTCCAAAACCGCGTGTTGGCGGCTGCTACGAGAGAAATCACCCGCGGATGAACCATGTCTCGAGCGCACAAACTTGAGCGCGTCCCCGCCCTCCATTCGGTGTATTCCCGGTTCAACTCGAAGATGTTCGTAGCGGCAAGGAAATTGTCGCTCCAGTTCAAAGCCGGAATATTGAGCGGTAAGCTGAGCAATTTTCTCCGGACTCATGCCGCAAGCATCCAATTCTTTGCCAGCAACCGGATACCAAGGATCATCGAGGGTTTCTTGAACATTTACTTCTATGCTACCAAGATTTTCCCCAATAGTTCGCTGAAAACCGACAAAATCAATAGCCGCGAAGTAATCAATTTTTAGACCAGTCGCGGTGGCCACCATTTGTTTGGCAACCTGTCCACCGCTGGTAATTCGGTTGTTTGGGTCTTTACCCAAAGTGAAAGCTTGGTTAATTTTGGCAGCCTGACCGTTGGGGAGTTGCACCCACAAATCGCGCGGAAGAGAGATCAAAGTTACCTGGGATTTTTCAAAATCCACCTGCACCAACTGCAAAACATCAGTAAGATATCCACCCTGATGGCCCGCCCCGCCATAACCAAGCAAAAGCACAGTGAGAGTCTTGAGGTCTTTTGGCATTGGTCCAAGATCGGTGTTTTCTGCCACTGCCAAAACTGCCACAGCGCTTTCTTGGGATCGACCGGGATACTTGAAATAAACAAAAGTAGCGGTAGCGACAATCACCAACAGGCCAAACACACTCAACGCCAACAATTTTTTATTTGTCAGAATTTTGCGCATAACGTGACTCAATTGTACAGTGAACTCATTACAAAACTCCACTCATCTCGCTTTCGTTCCTATTTGGCCATTTGTAGTTGCTTTCTCCTCCTCAAGTAGTTACCACTACTATCGTCGTCCAAAGCTAACTAAAATGTCACAAATAAATCCAAAATCAAGGACAATTGGAGTTTTACAATGAGTACAGTGAACTCATACCAAGGTGTTATACAATGTATAGTTCATGCAAGACAACAACCGGCTGGTGATTTTAACTTGTTTAGCTATTTTCCTAATAACTTTAGGGTGGTTTACTTTTGTGAACATTAGTGGCTTGGTGGGTGGACAGAAAAACTCACAGCCGTTATCTATCAAACCAGTCGAAACGAAGGAGACTGAGAGGGAAGCGCGCCCAACGCCTGCTCCGGCCAGGCCGGCTAGAACAGAGCGTCCTCTTCCCGATGCTTACACCATCCCTGGCGGCGCTCACGCTTTCCAAACTTTCAACAACTGCGGTCCGGCCGCGCTCTCAATGGCGCTGTCGCTTGGTGGCATTAATGTTTCTCAACAGGAACTAGGCAGAGCCATGAGACCCTACCAACACCCACAGGGCAACAACGATGATAAGTCGGTGACCCTCAAAGAGGTGGCCGCCAAAGGAGAGGAGTATGGTTTGATTGCCTATCATCGGCCGGCGGGCAACGTTGAGTTGCTCCAGCAATTTGTGGCTGCAGGCATGCCTGTTATTACTCGCACCTGGCTCAATCTTGGTGAAGATATTGGACATTACCGTGTAGTCAAAGGCTATGACAAAAATGCCGGGGTGTTGATTCAAGATGACTCGCTGCAAGGAGCGAACTTGCGCTACACTTACACCGATTACTTGAATCTCTGGCGTGATTTCAATTACGAGTTTGTGGTCTTGGTGCCGGCAGAGAAAATTGTTTTGGCCGAAGAAATTTTAGCTGCGGCGGGCATTCTTGACCAAAACGCTGCTTGGCTCAAGGCGCTGGAAATTGCCGAAAGGGAACGGGCGCAAAATCCGGCCAGCCCCTTTCCGGAGTTCAACCGCTCGGTGGCTTTATATTACTTAGGCGAGTTTCAGGACTCTATCAGCGCTTTTGAAACGGTGCAAACTCAACTTCCTGGCCGGATGCTTTGGTATCAAATTGAGCCGATCTTGGCGTATTATCGGTCGGGCCAGAACGACGACCGGGTGCTGCAAATGACCAGTCAAATTCTCAATAATCACAACCGGGCTTTTTCTGAACTGTACTTTCTGCGTTCTCAAATCTTTGCCCGGCGTGGTGACCAAGAATTAGCCGCGGCCGAATTGCAAAAAGCCAATCAATACAACAGCTCCGGCTCTTGGAAAGTTAATGTTGAGGAAATTTGTAGTTTCTTTTGCCTATAACCGCTTGAGTAAATATTTCTGCCAGTGTTCTTCCAGACCCCAGTACTTGTCAGCTCGAAATATTCCCAAGAGCAGAAAAATCAGGATGTAAACAATATTGATGTTGATGTAACCACCGGCTGGAGGAAAGCCGGCTAGATAAAAAAGCGCCATCATCAACACTCCGCCAAAAATGGCCGGCCACATCAAAATACCAAAAACTAAAGCCAAGCCCACCGTGATTTCGCCAAAAATCACCATAAAATCTACCAGGTTGACACCAGCCATGGGGGCAAAAAACTGAGCAAACGGCCCAGAGGATTGCAGCAAAAATTGTTCCGCCGAGAAATCACCCAGCAGCTTGTTGAGTCCAGACTGAAAAAAGAAAAGGCCGAAAAAGACTCTGGTAAGAAATAAAATGGCTTTTTGGAGATTGTTGAGTGACATAAGTTTATTGTAACTAATGATTTTGTTTTTTGATAAGCCAAGCGTAAATACCGGAAGCAATTTGGACTAAGAAAATAATGACAGCAGCTATGCTCCAGACAGAAAAGCGTTGCATAATCACATGCAAAAGAATCAAGCCAAGGGCCAGGTAAGTGAGTTGATGAATTTTTTTCCAGCGCTTGCCCAGTTTTTTGAGGCTCAAATCATTGGAAGTGATAAAAAGCGGCGTGAGCAGGAGTAGGGCAGTAAGGCCCATCACCTCAAAAACTTTTGGAGAAAACATCACGCCGGTTTTTAGTTGCAAAGCTCCTCGCATCAGAAAATAATGAGCGAAAGCTAGCAAATAAGTTAAAACCCCGATTTGTCGGCGAAAAGTGGTCAGAATAGTCAGCAGTGGATGAGTGATTTTGAATCGCCGAAAAATACCGGGAATCAAGGTCGCAAAGTAAAACACAAGGGCATATTTACCCAGATTTGTGGCTAGCAGCATGATCTCAATGGCTACGGGATGACCAGCATAAATCAGCCAGCCTCCGAGCAGAATCAGCCCAGCCAACACCAAGGCGGCAATTTGCAGCAAAATAACTAAGAGCCGTTTGTTAGCAAGAATTTGTTGTTGAAGAATGGTGAAAAAGTTCATATTTATCAGTATATAATAAAACCATGCAATTTAAGCACAAAGTTTACGCATTAGCTAAGAAAATACCCGTGGGTAAGGTGGTAACTTACAAGCAGCTGGCAGTTTTGGCCGGCAGCCCTGGCGCAGCCAGGGCGGTGGGCATGTGCATGAAAACCAATCCCAATGCGCCGCTGGTGCCGTGTCACCGAGTGGTGGCTGCCGATGGTAGCTTAACAGGATTTTCCGCGCCGGGAGGCATAGCAACTAAGAAAAAATTGCTATTAAACGAAGGAGTAGTTTTTAAAGGCGAAAAAGTTGATTTGGCCGTTTCGCAATGGGAAGGAAGCAACAATTAACACCCTTGCCGAGCTTCCTCAAGTGGGGTACGATTGATTGGTGGCGCTGCCTTATGTCAGAAAAATCTCAAATTTACAAAGAAAGTCGCCTGAGCGACTGGATCCAGATTCTACCCTTTACTAGCTTGATTGCCATCGGCATTATCATTTTCTTTGTTCATGCTTTCTTTTCAGGTATTCTTTATAATTTTTATGCCAGCGCTCTGTTTCTTTTCTATGCTTTGGCCAACCGGATGTGGGTAGCAGTGATTATGCTTGGCGTTTTTCAAACCTTATTGTTGGTGCCACTGCGGATAGTCAGAGTTATTCGCTCTGATAACATCAAGGAATTTCAATACAAAGTCAAAAAAACCGGAGGCAAATCCGACCAGCTAGAAGCAATCCAAAGCGATTTTAAGGGCGGCAATCGTGCTTTTATCTTTTATTTGGTGGATTTTGTGATTCAGTTAGCTACTTTTTTGACTATGGGGCGGCTATTTTTGACGGATTTTTATTCCACTCGTCTTGATCCTCGAGTCCTTTACGATTTCGTTCCCTACCCGAGCTATCCGATTCGCGCTACCATGTTTAAAATTCCCTATCTTGATATCACCCGCACTGTAGATTTGGGTTTGAGAGCGGTGGTCATTTTTTGGGCGATTATTTTGTTGGTCCAGTTGATTATTTGGCTAGCTAAAAGAATTTATGCGATCTACAAAAAATTACCCAGGAAAAGCCTGGGCCAGACTGCCAACAAATACACCCTGGGCTATATTGTTATTTTGTTGGCTTTGTCCGCACTGCTTCTTCGTAATTTTCCCGTAGGCTTTGAGCTGGCTGTTTTTTCCGGAGATGTCAGTATTCCCAACCGGACACTCAACACCATTACAGCCTCAGCAACTTTTCTAACCCTACTTTGGTTTGGGGTTCAGCGAATTAAGGTTAAGAGCCAAAAGGCCAAAGAAAAAAATGTGCCTCCGGAAATTATTGATGCCACCCAGAAAGAGATGTTTAAGGACACGGTTTTTACCTCTGTTTTGGTGGGTCTAGGTGCATTCTATGTCACCAATCAAATTCCTTCTGCTTTTGAACTTTCCATCTTTACTTTGGAAATCATTGCCATGTTTTCCCCCCTGACTTTAGACAAGTTCATTCTCAAAACCAAACAACGACTTTCTCCGGTTACATAATTTTTGGGTTGATAAAAAGACGGTAGAGCCTTTATACTAGGTTCGTGGCTGCGCAGTACTAAAAGTATCAATTTAATGGAGAATCATGAAAACTTTTTACGCAACCTTCCTATTAATCTTCAGCGCCATAGTTTTATCAGCTTGTCTGCCCAACTCCCAGGAGCCAACACCCGCTCCAGTTATTCCGGCTACTCCCGCGGAAATCAACTTAACTGAAGATGACTTTGGTGAGCCAGTGCCGGATGAAATTGAAGAAGCCAATACTGTGGTGATAGATACCGCAGATTATAAATTTAGCCCCAACACCATCATGGCCAGAGCAGGTCAAACCATCAGAGTGAACTTAATCGCCAGCGAAGGTATGCACGACTTTGTTATTGATGAACTAGGAGTACAATCGGCTTTGATTGAAGCAGGAGAAGAAACTTTTTTTGAAATTGTTATACCTGCAGACGCGGCCGGCAGTGAGTACGAGTTTTACTGTTCGGTGAGCAACCATCGCGCCATGGGTATGGTTGGTACTCTGGTAGTAACTGAATAGTCGGTTGAGTAGTAGTCAGAATTAGTTTAACTGCCACTTGCCCATCGAGCAGGTTCTTATTTTTCGTATCTGTAAATATCGCCGTCTGTCTTAGTGGGTTGCCATTCTGGAAAAGTGAAAAAGTTTGAAATTATCCGGCCGCCTTTGAGCAGCTCTTGTTTGGCCTTGTTTTGTAACTTGGGCATGATATAGCTGGTCCCATACACCATTACCACCTGATACTTGCTCAAATCAGCGCACCATAAACTTTGAGCGTGAATGGTAGCTTTTTTCTCTAACTTTAGCTCGGCAATTTTTTCCCGAGATTTTTTCACTAAAAAGGGATTGATTTCATAGCCATCCACCTGGAAACCCTTTTTTGCCAACTCAATCACAATTTTGCCATCACCGGAACCTAAGTCGACTATGTGGTCGCCCTTTTTTAATTCGGCCAGCTTAATCATTTTGATCACGTCCGCATCATGACTCGGCACATATACCGGTCCGTTCAGCATGGGGATGATGTAAACGATTGTTTTTGCCAGAATAATAACCAGAAACCCCAACATTAGGGCACAGACCAGCAGAAAAATCAAAAAAATAATTTCAACCGACATCACACCAGCTATTCTACCCTAATCATGAGTAAGAGAAATAGCTCTTTTTTACGCTGCTGGCCTAACTTTGCGCCAGCCCCAGATGTAAAAGGCGCCGATTCCGGCCAGGAAAGCCAGCATGTTGATGAAAAAGCTCAATACCGGTACCAGAGTCAGTAGGTAGAAAGCCAGTAATCCAACTGCCAGCGTCGTGGCGTTGCTGAGCTTATCCCAACTGAATTGGTTTTTCAGGCCTAGACCGATAGCCATGCCCACCGCTAGTTTGGCCAAGTAGGTAAACAGGAGGAATTGAGCCAGGAAAATCAAGGCCAGGGGGATGCCGATAATGGTGAGTAATAGCGTCACAAAAATCGGTCCGGCTAAAATCAGCATCAGGAAGCCAACCAAAATACTGGTGCCGGCCTTGGTTTTCAGGGTCGTAGCAATTCCCAGGCTGGCTTTGGGGAAGAGGTAAAGCAGTAGCCAACCTACCAGTAATGCTGCTAAGTATGACCAGGATTTAAAAGCCAAGTTCATGCCCCACAACGTGGCTCCGGTTTCGGCAGCATTCCGGCCAAAGCGGGTGAAGTCTCGACTTTTACTAGTCGAAGGAAATTTGACAATCTCACCAGACACACTGGCGCTCTCGGCAATTTGAGCATCGGCTTCTTCCGGATATTTTAGGCTACCGCTAATGCTGGCTTCTGGGCCGATAGTAAACGCGGGCGAACCAATTTCTACATCGCCGCCGACATGGTTATTCAAAGAAATTGAGCCACCCACAGCCACAAAATGATTACCAACGTCAGCTTTGTTGGTTAGTGAGCCGCCAAGACTCACCAGCGAGCCACCAACGGTAGACGAGTTATCTACAATTAACGAACCGCCAACCAGATTCAAATCATCACCAATTTCAGCGTTATTAACGTTAATGTCGCCACCGATTAGCCTGACATCTTCACTCACTATGCCAGAAAGATTGATAGTTCCGCCGATAATAGTGACGTCGCCATTAACAGTGCCGTTAATCTCAACTTCGCCTCCCAGCACGTAGAGATCGCCATTGATGGTGCCGCGGACATAAACAGTTTTGCTGCTCAGAAAAACGTCGTCATCAATGACTTCGTCTTCGGCGATTTCCAAGATATTGGATGAGGTTTGGTAGAGAGCCTGGGCTGGTGTGAGGCTGAGCAGCAGAACTCCCAGACCCACCAGCAGGCTGAGACAGAGATTTTTCATATATTTTCAGTATAAAACCAGGATGAAGAAAGTTCAATATTGGTTTATATGAAAGGAAAAACTCACGGCTATTCAACTGATGATAACTAAGTGATGTATATTGACATAGATATAGGTATTAGGATAGTATATAGCCTATAAACCGTACCTAGCTTTCCTGCCTAGAAGAGGAAGTGTATGAAAAATTTTGCCCTGAGCATAGCTTTGCTGACTATGATAATCTTGGCAGGCTGGCAGCTGCAAATCGTTGGGCAGGCGAACGCAGCTAATAATAATAAAAGTAATAAAAAAATTGAAATTTGTCACGCAACCTCAAACCCCCAAAAACCATACGAGCAAATAGAGGTTTCAAAAGATTCAATTATTGGTCGTAAAGGTCACGGAAAACACACTGGGCCGGTTTGGAACGACTCAATGACCAAAAGGGATAAGTGGGGTGATATCATTCCACAATTCGATAATTTTAAAGGTGTGAACTGGTCAAAAAAAGGCAAAGCTATTTGGGAAAATGACTGCAAAACTCCCAAACCTAAACCCACGCCAGTTAATTGTCGCTGGGGTGAATATGGTTCTTGCCAATACTTCGACCAAGAAAAACAGTGCGGCAGGGGCAAACAATACCGCTCGGTGGAGCAAGAAGCAGAGCATGGTGGCCGCGCTTGTTTCGGTAAAAGTTGGAAGCTTTGCTACACCAAGTGTGAGCATAGTGAGCCAGAGGTTTGCCCATGGAATCCCAGTCTTCCGGCAGATCATGAGGACTGTGAAGAGCCAAACGGGAATGGTGGCATTGACCCATCGCCAACTCCTACTCCCACCCCAACACCAGGAAGCCCTAAAATTTCCGCCGATCTTTACAAGGAAAAGATCAAATGTGAAGATTATAGGTTGAGGGTGCGCTACGAGCTCAAGAAAGACGACCAGCCGATCGAAGGTGTTAAAGTTGTCTTCGAATACAAGGGCAAAAAAGAAGCAACCAAGACCAACGAAAAAGGTATTGCCGGTGCCAGTTTTAATTTCAAAGGCGCTGACAAGGTAACCGCTGAGGTTGACGGCTATCCTGATCGCGAAATGAAAGTTCGCGATCTTGACTGTCCAGCCATCGGTAGCGTCTTAGGAGACTCAACTGGCGAAGAACCAGAGGCCATTTTAAGTGTTACCACCTTTGCCGAAACCGGAGCTTTTGCCGATATCTTGGCTGGTGTGCTAGGATTAGAGGGTGTAGTAACCACTGCGGTGGGCACATACCTCTATGGCAAAAAAAGAGCAGCTAAATAATCGGAATAAGGCTAAGAAAAGCGAGAAAAAGAACTCAGGCAAAGGGCGGCTACTGTCGCTCCTGCCTGAGTTTTTGATTGTCTTTGGTGTTTTATCCGTTTTATATTCCACTTCTCACACTTATTTTCGCAATCGGGCGTTACAGATTAATCAAGCTGTGGTGGCTCAGTATGACGAACCGCATGAAGATACCAGCAAAGTACCGGTGCACATCAAAATCCCCTGGTACGTAGATATTCCGGTGCAAAAAGAGGTGTATGATAACGGCGACTGGACGATTTCAGCAGCGACTGCTTCATATTTAGCCCAATCATCCCGACCTGGAGAAAGCGGCAACATCATCATTTACGGCCACAACAAAAGGGAAATTTTGGGCAATATCCGTGTTTTGATTGGTGGCGAAATTATTACTTTGACTACAGCAGACGGCACAGAGCATCAGTATCGGGTTACTGAAACTACTCGGGTTGAACCAACCCAAGTTGAGTACCTGCAGCCCACAGATGAGGAAGTGCTAACAATCTATACTTGTGATGGTTTTATGGACAGGCAGCGCTTCATTGTTCGTGCTGTTCCAGTCGAAATATAAGAATTTTGTAAGAACAGCCTTAACTTTTTCAAGTCAAGTAGAAAAAACCATTAGTCTGGTTATAGGCTAAAATTTTTTCACGGCTTTATTACATTTCTTTTATTTTTTCTTTGCAACCCGCTGTTAAAAATTATATCCATGACGTTTCAAAGAAAATTTTTCACTTTCTTAAGTATTGTTTCCCTAACTGCAATTTTCAGTGTGTACTTTTCAGCGACACATCTTATTGGGGTAAATGCGGAAATTCTTGATCGTGAAGAAATGGCGGCGGCTATCAAGGAAAGCGCGGCTCAAACAATCAATGAGAGTCTTTCTGGCAGCAACAACTCGGGGAACAATGTCGTTAATACCGGAGCTAATAATAATACTGAAAATTCCAGTACTGCAAACACCAATACTACTGTCGAAAATAACAACACCGCTACTGTTTCTCAGCAGGTAACAGCAACTGCCAACACCGGCAATAACGAAGCGAGTCGGAACATCAGTATCGGAGGCGATGCCGGTATTATTTACACTGGTGACGCTAGTGTGAATACCACTGGTGTGGTCAATGCCAATGGCTCAAATACTGGGATTGATGGTCTGGGCAATGACGGAGCTGGTGGAGGTTCACAGATTACCAACACCGGCAACGACAGCAGTTTTTCACAGAATTCATCGAGTAATACCACTACTGTGGTTGGCAATAATAATCAAGCCACGATTTATCAAGGCACGGATGCTTATGCCAATACCGGTAATAACGTAGCTGATAGGAACATCAGCATTGGCGGCTCTGCTGGACAGATCATAACGGGGGCTGCCAGTACTAAAACTAGCTATTTGGCTACAGCTAATCAGTCTGTGGTGTTAATTGGTGGCGAGTCGAAGGGGAAGGGTCCCGGATCCGGCGCTACTATTATCACCACAGGCGACAGGCACTCTTCCTACATTACCAATAACACCAATCGCTCTACCAGTGTCACTAATACCAATAATGCCTACGTTTCTCAATCATGTGGCGTGCAAGGTGCTTGTATTGCTGATACGGGTAACAATAATGCTAGCGGTAATATCAACCTAAATGGTGATGCCGGCGTGATTCAAACTGGTGATGCCAGAGTGGATGTCAAGCTTGTAGCTTTAGTGAACAGCGCTGTCACTCAAGTTTCTGGCAGTGAGATCGGGACGGCTAGCAACACGGAAATTATCAACACCGGCAATGATAGTAATTTTAGCTCGGAAATCAATAACAACACTAATACTAATGTCGAAAATAACAACAACGCGGTGGTGAATCAAAATGTTAATGCTTATGCCAACACTGGCAACAACACCGCTAACCGCAATATTAGTTTTGGTGGCAATGCTGGCGTGATTCAAACTGGCAACGCTGAAGTGAATGTTTGCCTCTTGGCAGACGTGAACACCAGCACTACGCAAATTGCTCAAGCCAGTCCTCAACCTATCGCGGCGTCAACTCCAACCCCAACTTCATCGCCCAAACCCTCAAGCACCCCCAAGCCTTCTGTCACACCCAAACCTAGCGCTACGCCCACTCCAAAACCAACCGTTACGCCTACACCCTCAAGTACTCCCAAACCCAGTACCACTCCTACTCCCTCAGTGATGAATGGCGGTGAAGATAATGGCGAAACAAATAGCGGCGGCTCAGACCCGCAGAGTGCGACCACCGGCAGAGGTGGTTTGATAGCCGGTATCGCCGATGCTCTTGGCGGCGGTCAAGTGCTGGCAGCCAGCAACATTTTCCCGGAAACCTTCGCAGACACTGGATTTAATATCAATTGGTTGGGGTTACTGAAAACCCTGATTGTTCTGATGATCGGCTACGCGCTCGGATCGGTCAGGCATGCCTTACTTAGCAGTAAAAATTAACAATTATCGAAGAAAGGAGGTGAAAAAGAAAATGATAAAAAAATTACGCAAATTGATGAGACTCGGGTTTCTTTCCTTGTTAATGGTCACTTTTGGTGCTGTTTCAACCGGAGCTTATGCTCTAACCAATAACACTGTGGTGACTAACACAGGTGATAAATCCAATGTCGAAACGGAAGTTGAGTCAACCACCAACGTCAGTGTTAGTAACTCAAACTCAGCCATTATTAATCAATTGGTCAAATCATCGTCCAATACTGGTTACAATACGGCTAACGGCAATATTTCCTCTGGAGGAGGCGGGACTTCAATCTTAACCGGACCTTCCACCACCGCAGCTCAAGCTAATGTCAATGCTAACGCCAATACTACCTTGTTAGGTCTTGGTGGTAGCTCTATGGGCTCGAATGCAACTGAAGTTCTCAACACAGGTGATAAAGCTAATGTTGAGACTGAAGTTGAAAATGAGGTCAATATTGGAGTTGATAACTACAACTTGGCAAAGATGAACCAATTTGTTAAAACTAGCGCTAACACTGGTTTTAATCGTGCTAACGGCAACGTTGGTTCAGTTGAGGTGACCACGGGCGGTGCCTTAGCTGATGTTGATTTGGAGGCTTCAGCTAATAAAAATCTCACTCTTATCGGTGGGACTCCGGCTAATGGCGGACTGGAAAACTCCACCATCATTACCAACACAGGTGATAAAGCTAATGTTGAGACTGAAGTTGAAAATGAGACCAATGTTTGGGTAGGCAACACCAATTTGATGTTTGCCAATCAAAAACTCATGGGCTCTAGCAACTCAGGTTACAATGCCGCGAAAGGCAACATTGGCAACACTGAAGTAACGACTGGTTCTGCTTTACTACTCAGCAGCTTGGGATTAGGTGGTAACACCAATGCCACTGGCATTGAGGCTAGTGTCTTGTCTCCGGATGTTGAGAGCTTGGTTGACATAGTTAACACTGGTAAAGAACTTGATTCAGAAAGTGAAATGGAGATGGAGATGAACGTAGCAATTGAGAATGATAACAATCTGTTTAGTTCTCAAATGTTCCTAGTTTCATCCAATACTGGTTACAGTAAAACCAATAAAAATATTGGTGGATCTTCAGTTCTTTCTGGAGCTTCAGGAACAGGCGCAGAGTCTAGCACAAGCGGTAATACTAACATGACCGCTATCGGTATGTTGGCAACCTTGCTTAACTTGTTTGCTATTTAAGTGAAGCTGACCTTTGTGGGTGAGCTTTAACGGAACGGCCCCCAGAGATTTTCTCTGGGGGCGCGCTTGAGCAAATTATATCACACCACAAAATGACCAATAATTTAAGAGCAAAAATATTAATCTTACTAATTCTTTGGTTGCAATTTTCCTTTGTTTACTTACCGACCGGATTGGCTACTGAACCAGATGCTACTGCCACTCAGTCGGCGGCGGTAATTTTGGTTGAGCTGGTGAGTGAGGAAGAAGATACCAGCGAACCTGAAGGAGAGGAAGAAACTGAAGTTGAAATTGACAGTGTAGCTACGGGTAGCGCTACCACCGGCAACCTCACCACCGGTGATGCTCATGCCGAAGTAACTCTTGTCAATGAAATCAACACCAACATCATCGCTGATGATTATGCGATGGCAGTGGTAGTAGCAGACGAAGAGGCAGCTGAAGGATTTGATCTTTCGGCACTTACGCCTCAGTGCCGGGAACAATTTACCACCCTGACGGTTAATGAACAGGCAATCATCATCAACAACTATGCTGAAGTTGAGAATATGATTGAAGCCAGCGCTGACACAGGTAACAATGATGTTGTCACTGGAGAGGTCAACACTGGCAACGCTACTGCGGCCATTAATTTAATCAACTTAGTGAACACCAATTTAATTGGCAACTGCTGGTTTTTTGGTATGCTTAATTTTTTTGATCCGTATTCCGGCGAAATTATTTTGCCTTACGAACAGGATATTATTTCAGGTACAACTGCCGGTCAGGTTCATACCAACCTTGTCACCGATACTCAAAATGAAGCTGGGCTTTCACAGACTCTCACTGTCGATGCTCAAACTGGTAACAATCTTTTGAGTGACACGAATAATAAGGGTGAAATTCAATCGGGCCAAGCTGATGCCGAGGTGCAAACTTTGACTACTGTGAATAATAATTATTTGGGGCACAATTGGCTGCTGATTGAGATTCGTAATCCTCAATATTGGGGTGGTTCATTTGCCGGTTTGAATACCCATTTTCAACAGGTTGGCGATAGTTGGTACTATTGGCTTTTTCCCGAAAATGCCACCAATTCAAACCATCAACTTTTTTCCGTTCTGGATGCTTTAGAAACTGAGGTGAAAATTAATAATACAGCTCAAGTCACCAATCAACTCACTGCCAGCGCCAATACCGGAGGAAATGTGGCGGCGGGGTCTGATGCAGAGATAACGACTGGTGACGCCGCCAGCACCATCAGTGTCTTCAACCAACTCAACACCAACATTATTGGCAATAATTGGTACTACTTGGCGCTGAATTTATTTAATCCCTTTACCGGTACTATTGTTTTTCCTCGTGCAGATGTGACGGTGGCTGGAGTAGCTGCTAAAAAAACCCTTTATCCCGGTGAATCAACCGTGCTTCAACTGGCTTACGCCAACAATGGCAGAGAAATGGCCAGAGATACAAAGCTAAATTTATTTTTGCCGGTGGGGGTTCAGTTGCTTGAAAGCAGCGCTGAGTATGAAAGCGTTGGGCCGAGCGAGTTGCAATTTGAGCTGGGAGTTATTGGCAGTCAGGAAGTTGGTTTTATCGATTTGTTAGTGGCAATTAATCCTGCAGCAAAAGTAGGCAGCAGACTAACCATTAAGAGCGAAATTTCAACCAACACTTTGGAAAGTAATTTGGTTAATAATCAGTCTCAGTTGCAATTAGCGCTGGCGGCACCAGCCACCCTAGCCACTCCAGCCATAGGAGTCGGAGGCATAAAGCCGGAGGAGCCACAACTAAAAATGGAGTCATTGGTTGAGCCGGAAGCAGTTTATTTTCCCATTTTTCCAGCCCAAATGTTAGGAATTACCAACTTCATTCCTCGGGCGCAAGCAATGACTGTTGATTTTGCCGGTGTTGCTGACGCCGATGACAGTAGCAGCATGTGTCTGGCTTACTATTTACTCCAGTGTCGGGCAATGCCGGCTAGTGTGTTGGCTGGCAAAAATCCATCAGGGTTGGGAAATTTTCTCGGGGCCATGATCGCTAAACTGCTTTTTGCTTACGCGTCTATTACCTAAGTTTTTCATTGTTCAATACTTTTCAATCTATATTGTTCCTAATATGACAATAGATACAAATAAACTGATTGTTGAGAGAATCAGGAAAGCGCTGGACAGGGATTTGAGAGTTGATTCCAAGCATATTATTGTGAAAATTATGTCTGGTAAAGTGATTTTAAGTGGTAAGGTGCCTTCAATCACCAGTATTGGCGTGGCCACCAACATTGTGAGAAAAGAAGTGGGCGCTGAGGTTGATAATAATTTGCAAAGCAATTTCAAACCAATTTTCGCGTTTAGGTAACTGTGGCCGTTCAACCAGCACTATCAGTAGCAGCGGCAGAAGTGGTTGTTAGGTGTTTTGGTTAAATTCAAAGATAAAATCCTGAATTTTTTTGCGGGCTTGCAGCAATTCTCGATCTTGAATGGCGGTGGGGATAGGCAAGTTGTCGAGTATTAATTCCGCTTCTTCTGAGGAGAATTGAAGAGTTTGGTTGGTGTTTGAGTTGGGTGTGGGAGAAATTTTGTCTAAAAGAGGGTGATTCGGCGCCAGTATGGTGGAGAGGGCTTGAAATAGAGCCGCTAGTTCTGTTGAGGTCAAGCTAATTATTCCTCTTTTCATAAATGATGAAAATGCCGGCAGCGTACCGCTGCCGGCAAAAAACTCCAATCATTTAAAGATACTGGTCAATAATAGCTTCAATCTGAGCGTACGGCAAAGCGCCACCAATCAGTTCTTGAGCGCCATCTCTGGTTACTACAAAAGTACCTGGAGTACCGGAGACACCGGCTTCTTGAGCAGCGTTCATTTGGGCGTTCACTTTGGCTGTCATCTCACCAGAATTGAGACATTCGGTTACGGCTTGGGTGTTTGCAGTAGCTTCAGCAATGGCTTCATCAATGGCAGCAGGTGTTAAACTGCCACCAAGCTCGCCGTTTTTCTCAAAGACTGCGTCTGAGTAAGTCCAAAAAGCGTCGCTACCGGCGACTTTACCAACACACTCGGCAGCTTCAGCCGCGCGCTGGGCGTTGGGATGAAATGATAAAGGGAAATGGCGGTAAACCCAAGCCACTTGGTCTCCGTAATTTTCCATCACCTCAAGCATAGTCGGGTGGAATCTTTGACAGAACGGACACTCATAATCTGAGTACTCAACCAAAATTATGTCAGCATCGGCGTCACCGCGCAGGTAATCGTCGTTACTAACCTCTGGTAAAGCAGCTAATTGAGCCTCGGTTGGTCCGGTGGGAGCGAGAGGATCAGTGGGGTTGCCTGCGAGGGTGGGAGAACCGGCAGTGCCAGCAGTCCCGCTCTTGAGCATCTTATTTTCTTTCCAAGTGGCCCCGGTAAAGGCTCCGGCGAAGAAAAAGAGCGCTACCAGAACAATGACTACAAAGTTATCTGACACAAATCCCATTAGGGATGAGAATGAATATGGATTATTATCCTTTGGCATTTTTGACCTTTAATTCTTAATACTTTATTTATACCTCTTTAAAAGCAAGAGGTATGACCGCTTGTTAAGGCTAACATTTTTTATTAAAAGTTGCAAACAAAAAATCAATTTGCCTATGACAGATTTTTTGCTTCATCAATAAAAGCCTGAAGAGACTCTTTGCCGAAGCGATCAACGTAACCAGCCAAAGTCTTTCTGGCTGCGTTTCTGAGGAATTGTTCTTGAGTTTCTTTGGGGGAATAGTAATAACTACGGCCTTCTTTGGCTCGGATTAGCACCTCTTTGTTTACCAGGCGGGTTAAAATAGTCATTACTGTGGTGTAAGCGAGGGGTTTTTCTTTTTGTAAATTGAGCTGAAGTTGAACTTCTGCGACCGAGGCTTTCTTTTTTTCCCAAAGCACCTGCAGCACTTTTCGCTCGAGTGGCCCTAGCGGCTGTTTCACTTTCATATACTACAAATAGTAGAGAAAAGCTGCTTGTTTTGCAAGTTATTTGCGCTTCTGAAAGCGGCTGAAGAAAAATTGAGCAAGGGGTAACAAAGTCACCAAACCCTTGAAAGGACTGGGAGAAAGCAACCGCATGCCAACCGCGGCCAAGGCGCTGTCTTTGAGAGTGGTTTTAGCCTCTCTGAATCTTTTTAAAAGAATATAGCCAACCACCAAGATGACAATCAAAAATATCAGCCAGGAGGCCATAAAGATTATTCCAAAGAGATAAAAGAGTTCTTCTGTGGTCATGCTTTAATTATACTGCCTAGACCTCTTTTTGTAAGGCGGCGATAAACCTTTTGAAGTCATTCTGCAAATATTTCTTTAAGGCATTGAGTTGAGGAGTAGGGATTTCTTGATACTCATTGGTGTAATCAACGGCATCTTCGATGGCCTCCAAGTACTTATCCTTGGAAATTTCTCCGTATTCTTCCTCGAGATGGTGTAGTTTTTTAGCCAGTCTGCCCTTAGCCATGTAATATGAGGCTGCAGCTTCATCTTTTTGATCTTTGAAGATATCCGCAATTTTAGCCCTTTCATCTGGGTTGGTAATGGCTGCCTTAATCTGTCTCAACCTGGCTTTACTTTCATTCTTAAATTTCTCAGGAATGAACATACTGAGAGCATAGCCGGCGGCTAATCCGGAAAGAAATATCACACCAGAGTTTTTGTGTTTGTTTGTTAGCATAACTTGAGCTTTCATTAATTCCACTATTACTAAATCCCAGGATAGTGCATAGCTGTGAGCGCTCTTCATAAATTGGGTAATAAACAAGTAATAGCCTGCCAATTGTGGTATCATGAGTAATACTGAGTAACACATTGAGCACGAATGAACTATTTTCCGAAAGGATCGTCATGACAAAGGTAAGTAAGTTTCGCATTGGTGACAAGTTGGTTAGGTTTAACAGTCTTTATACGATTACCGATATTCAGCAACGCCAGCAAAATGGCGTTTCGGAGGAAGTTTTGGTTTTTGAACCTCTTCATAAAAACACTCAAAACGAAACTTTAATTTGTACAATTCCTGCAAGCAATATCAGTAAAACTAATATTAGAAGGCCTCTATCCGATGAGGAATTGGAAGTTTTTTTTGAAAATTTGGCAGATACGACGGTAGAAGAGTTGAGTTTTAAACCCAATGTTGTTGATAAGATTTTTAACGAAAACCACGTGCTTGATTTAGCTAAAATTTTAAAAAACCTGTGGATTGAAAAAACTGACGAAACCAAAAGCTTTACCGCCAACAAAAGACAATTATTTCAGATGGTGATGAAAAAGCTTTCTCAGGAAGTGGCTTTTGTTATGAATATCACTATTGAGGAAGCACAAACTAAAATTATCGAAATACTTGAAGAAAATAGCGATTATCACTACCAGCAAATTTAAGTTGGTGATACATCTTGATTTTGCGTCAAGGTAAAAATAAGATATTATACGAATTATATGCCTCGAGATAAATTTTCTGCCACTTGGGTGTCGCACACCTCCATCAATGATTTTACTCAATGTCCGCGGGCGTATTACCTGAAAAATGTTTACCGTGATCCAGCCACCAATCACAAAATTCAAGTGATGAGTCCGGCTTTGGCTTTGGGTTCAACGGTACATGAGGTGATTGAATCTTTGTCGGTGCTGCCGGTGGAAAAGAGGTTTACTGTGCCTCTGCTGGAAAAATTCGAAAATGCTTGGCAGCGGGTTTCCGGCAAGCGTGGCGGTTTTTATGACGCCGAAATCGAAGAATCTTATAAAGATCGGGGCAGGCAGATGCTCAAGAGAGTGAGAGAAAATCCTGGTCCGGTTGAACGGTTGGCGGTCAAAATTAAATCTGACCTGCCTCAATACTGGCTTTCTGAAGAGGACGAGATTATTCTTTGCGGCAAAATTGATTGGTTGGAGTACTTGCCCGAAACAGACAGCGTTCACATCATCGATTTTAAAACAGGCAAAAGCGAGGAGGACGGCTCATCATTACAATTGCCAATCTATCATCTTTTGGTGAATAACACTCAGCAGAGAAAGGTGAGTAAAGCCAGCTATTGGTACTTGAGCTTCAAAGATGCACCGGAAGAAAAAACTCTGCCGGATTTGCAGGCTGCTCACACCGAAGTTTTGCAAATAGCCAAAAAAATTAAGTTAGCCAGAAAGTTGGGCAATTTTAAGTGCCCGCACGGAGAGCAAGGCTGTTTTGCCTGCAGAGCTATGGAGCAAGTGGTGCGCGGTGAGGCCGAGTATGTGGGTGAAAACGAGTATGGTCATGACATGTATATTTTGCATCGAGAACAAGATCAGGAGTTTGAAAAAGAGAGCATCATTTTATAACGGAGCTTTGCCCATGTCTAACCAAGAACAACTACAAGATTTAGAAAACCAGCTAACTATCCTTAATCAGCGGCTCCAGAAAAAAACCAGCTTTAAGTATTTGTTTGCCTTTGCCATAGTTCAGGGGATCGGCTACGTGATCGGAGCTACTTTGATTGCCGGCTTGATGGTGGCCATCGTCGCTCGATTAGTTGTCACCATAGATGATGTGCCTTTCTTGAATCAAATCATTACCTCTGAACAAATGCAAGAGAATTTCCTCAACGATTTGGATTCTTTCAAATAATTATTCACTAAGATAATTATTCGCTATACCGAAGTTTGGCGGCGATCTGATATTTGCCGGAATCTTCTAAGGTATGGGCAGCGATTATTTCTCCTCCAGCGACAATTACTGCTTGAGTCAACCATGGCAAAAGATTATTGACTTTTTTCGCTTCGTTGACGGGATAAGAATAAGGCAATTCATGATTTAAAATGTAGCCTGGCCGCTTTTTGGTTTGATCAAGACTGATGTATAGTTTTTGCACTCTGGATTCTCGAACGGCGTTGGCAACATCTTTCCATCCGGAAACAAAATGCTTAAAATTCTCCGTTTCTTGAGAGAAATTATTTTTGATAATCTCCTTGTTGTATTTGGCCAATCTGACCAAAGCATCTTCTTTCAGACTATTTTTTTCCTTGAAAAATTTATACTCCACTAGTGGGGGAAATTGGGTCGCGTCCTTAAATTTTTCCACCCACCGCTCAATAAAGGGGCGGTAATTTTCTGAAGCGTAAACAAGCAGGTTTTTCCAGCCATTTTTTTTGAAGGTTTTTTCAATTTCCACCCCAACCTCATCTAGAAAGACTTTGTTAGCGCTAATTTGCCGACGAGCGACGTTTTCTTCTCCAGTACCGTGTTGAATCATACCTTGTTTATTTGGTCGGTGTATTTCTCGGTACTCTTTTGCAGTTGGCTCATTATGCTTATTTTCCAGTTTAACCAATGGCTTGATGGTAGCGCCGGTGAGCAAAAAAATTTCCGCCTGCTGATTTTCCACCTGGGCGATCAGCGCCAACGGCGTCATTCGGAGATAGCGGAACATTGGCGTGAAGTCAAAAATTTTACCAACATAAATGTGAGTTTCCGGTTCTACGTAAAGAGGCACAATCTTGGAAATTAGTGTGTCATCAACATTTTTCAAATTTTTTGGAGCTTCCCGCTCTAATTTTTCAGCGTTAAATTGAAAAAAAAGCGCGATCCCTTGCTGCCGGTTTTCTAGATTTTCAATCAATGTCAGCGCGTGGTTAATCAGCCGCTCATGCATTTGTGAAAGAGAAGCCAACTGAGAATGACTGCGCAAACCATTAAGCAAATGTGACTTCACCCTTTTTTTGAGTTCTGCCAAAGTCAATTCCCCAGCCTTTTCGTAAGCGGTAACGGCAAAGACTTGCCTGCTTTTATTTTTCTGGTTGTACTCAGCCAGTTCGCTGATAATTTTATTCAGCCTGATCACTAACCAAACTATATGAGTTGTCATTCAAATTGAATTAAAGTTAGTGTAACAAGCCTGTAAGAAGTCAATAAAAACAGAACCCTGATTTTAGCCAGAGCTCTGTATTCATCTGTCCAGTTTAGCCAACTGCTCTAATTTCAGCTGGTTCTCATTAAGGCCCGGCCAAGAGCAATCAGGATTACCGAGCCTAAGACTGCCACGAGGAGACTGTAGAGGTCAAAGCCAGTAATACCGCCAAACCCAAGCACGCTCATAATCATGCCGCCGAGCAAAGCGCCGACGATGCCAAGAATAATGTCGCCAATAAGACCTTGGCTTTGGTTGGTGCCCATGATTACCGAAGCCACCCAACCTGCTATCAGTCCTAAGATCACCATGATGATGATTCCCATATTCACCTTTCTTTATTGTTTTTAACTTTTACTAACTAAATAGTAATGACCTTACTTCAATGAAATACATGTTTTTGAGTAAGAATTGTGAAAGAGATAACAGCCTCAATTGCAGTTGTTGTAGTTGGCGTTGCTGAGATACAATGATATTAAGTGTATGAGCAATAAATTCAAAAAAATTATTAATCATCCGGCCTTCAGAATTATTCTCTCCTACGTCTTCATCTTTATTACCGTGGCCTTATTTGTTTGGCTGAAACTGACTGTTTTGGAAGGCTTATCGCGCGAAACGCCCTATTTATTTATCCTTTTCAGTGTTTTCATTAGCGCCTTTTATGGCGGTTTTGGTCCTGGTGTGGCGGCTACTTTAAGTTCAATTATCGCCATTTTTTACTATTTCTTGCCGCCTTACAATCAATTTGAACTGCTCTACACTGAGGATTTTGAAATCATCATTACCTACATCATGGTGGGTTTTGTTTTTAGCTGGCTTTTGGACCAGCAGCGGCAAATCAAAACCATGCTGGAAGCGGTGGTGAGAAAGCGCACGGAACAGTTACAGTTAACCAACGAAGAGCTGCAGAGAAGCAACCAAGAACTACAGGACTTTGCCTATATTGCTTCCCACGATTTGCAAGAGCCACTCAGGAAAATTTTGGCTTTTGGGGATCGATTGGAAGCCAAACACGGGACAGAGCTTTCCGATGAGGCTCGCAATTATCTCAAACGGATGCAAAGTTCCGCCAACAGAATGAAGCAGTTGGTGGAGAGTTTGCTCACGTTTGCCAGAGTAGCCAACACTGATATTCCTGTCAAAAAAGTGCCGCTCAACGCGGTAGTTTCCGGAGTCATTTCCGATATGGAAATCAGGATTGAAGAACAGCGCGCAGAAATTTTAGTTGAAGACTTGCCTGAGGTGGAAGGCAATCCGACGCAACTTTCTCAGGTGTTTCAAAATCTTCTCAGTAATAGCTTGAAATTTAAGCATCAAGAGCGCGATCCGATTGTAGAAATTAGCAGCGAGATGGTCGAGATTACCAATAATAACGGCAATGAGCCAAGAAAATACTGCAAAATTTCCCTCACTGATAACGGTATTGGTATCCCTCCTGAGTATCAGGAAAAGATTTTTAACATTTTTCAGCGTTTGCACGGGCGATCCAAATACGAGGGCACTGGCATTGGTTTGGCAGTGGTGCGGCGCATCATAGAGCGCCATGATGGTAAAATAAGAGTATCCAGTATAGAGGGTGAAGGGACCAGTTTTGAGATCATGCTGCCTCTAACTCAAATAAGAAAAAAATAGGAGCAAAGTGCACCACACCAAAAAAGATAGAGAAATAGTGATCTTACTGGCAGACGATGATCCGGATGACGTGCTTCTCACCAAGGACGCGATTGAGGAAAGCAAGCTTTCCTGTGTGATTAAGGTAGTTGAGGACGGCGAAGAAGCTCTTGATTATTTACATAACCGCAAAGATTTCCAAGGTGAAGCGGTGTACAACCCCAAGCCCGATTTGATCTTGCTGGATCTCAACATGCCTAGAATGGATGGGCGGGAAGTGCTCAGGCACTTAAAAACCGATGACAAACTCAAGTCAATTCCGGTGGTAGTCTTGACTACCTCAAAACAGCATGAAGATATTGTGGAAACTTACAATTTGGGAAGCAATTCCTTTATTACCAAACCAATCAAGTATGAAGAGTTGGTTAAGACCATGAAAATGATTGGGGAATATTGGTTCAAAACTGTGGAGTTGCCTGCTGCGTGAATGAGCGTGCTGTCACTTGGTTGAAATCTAAATAGCAGGTCAAACTATGGCAAAAATTGCAGAAAAACGAAAAATCAAAGTTGTTTTGGTCGAAGATGACCGGGATGATGCGTTTTTAGTGCGGGACTTTTTGAGCGACACCCGCTTTCTTGATTGCCAACTTAAGGTTGTTGCCAACTTTGAGGAGGGCTGGCAGGAAATTTTGCAGGACAGCGCTGACGTGTATCTGTTGGATCATCATTTGGGTGCCGGCAAAGGCGTGGATTTAATTGCCCAGGCCAGGGAGGCGGGGCTGACTAAGCCAATGATTTTGCTGACTGGCAATGACAGCCCGGAAGTGGATCAGGAAGCCCAAAAGGCCGGCGCCAACGATTACATTTTGAAAGCTGATGTTAATACTTCGATTTTGGAAAGGTCGATCCGCTATGCTCTTTCCCAGTGGGAGTCTGTCCATATCCAGGAGCAGCTGCTCAGGGAGTCTTTGCTCAGGGAAGAGGCCGAGTACCGGGAAGCCCAGTGGCAGCTGATTAGCGAAACGATTCCGTATGGTTTGTGGGTGACGGACACGGATGGCCGGGTGGAGTACGTTAGTTATAGTTTTTTGGAGCTACTGGGTATTGACTTAAAGAAGGTTGAGGAGCTTGACTTTCAAGATTTGTTGGTGGAGCGGCTGAAGGAAAAGTGGCAGCAAACTTTGATTAGTGGCAAACAATGGAATGAGGAGATGAAGTTAACCGGCCCGGACGGAGGCGAGGTTTTTGTTCTTAGTCGCGGCCTGCCGGTCAAGGACGAAGATGGTGAGATCCTACAGTGGGTCGGTATTAATCTCGACATTACCAGAGAAAAAATTATTGATCAGCGCAAAGATAGATTTTTGCGAATTGCCAGCCACGAACTTAAATCGCCAATTATGAGCATTCTTTCCAGTTTGTACATTCTTGAAGAAGAAGTCGCTGCCGGCAAAATTAAGTCCGGCACGGATTACATTAGGCGGATGAAACGGCAACTGAAGAACTTAACGCAGTTGGTTGAAGACTTGCTTGATCTTTCCAAAATTGAGATGGAAAAACTGAGCTATTATCCGGAAATTATGAATTTAAACGAGGTGGTCAATGAGGTCATTGAGGATCTGAATGATACACACGGACACGTTATTAATATTGTTATGGATGAGGACATTTACTTGAAAGGTGACAGACAGCGCATCCGCCAAGTGTTGGTGAACTTAATTAATAACGCTATCAAGTACTCTCCTAAAGCAGATCACGTTGATGTGAGGGTGAAAAGTAAGGGCAAGCAAGTGATAATTCAAGTGACTGATTTTGGTATTGGTATTCCTGAAAATGAGATCAGCAAGATTTTTGGCAAGTTTTATTCCGGAGAGTCCTTGCCCACTAAGGACTTTAGCGGCCTGGGCCTAGGCTTGTTTTTGGCCCGGAAGATTGTCGAGTTGCACCGGGGGGAAATTTCAGTCACCAGCCAAGTTGGTCAAGGCTCAACTTTTACAGTCATGCTACCAATTGACAGTGACGATTAGCCTTCCTTAACTTTCCAGCGCAGGAGCTTGCTCTTTTTCTTTGAGCATGTAGCCAAAGCCTCTCACCGAGTGGAGCAGCTTGACTGATTCATCGGCATCAACTTTTTTCCTCAGGTAGCCAACATAAACATCTACGACCCTGGTCTCAATTTCCGGAGAAGATTCCCAAATGCGGGCGATAATCATTTCCCGGGTGAGCACTTGGTTGGGGTTAGTCATGAAATAGTGAAGGAGCTTGTATTCTTGGGGGGAGAGCTCGATTTCTCTGTCGCCGCGTTTGACTTCGTGGGTTTTGGGGTCGAGGGTGAGATTGGCCACTTTCAGAACTTCGTTGTTGCTGTCGATGGAGCGCAGCCGGGCGTTGACTCTGGCTTTAAGAATGTCAGGTTCAAAAGGCTTGGTCATGTAATCATCGGCGCCGAGGTTGAGACCTCTGGCTTGGTCACGGGAAGTATCGCGGGCGGTCAGCATGATTACTTGAGTTTCGGGATAAGAATCTTTGATTTGTTCGCAGACACTCTCGCCGTCGATGTCGGGCAGATTGAGGTCCAGGATGACTAGGTCAGGGTTAACTTTTTCCATCATGTCCAGGCCTTCAATGCCCTTGGCAGCGGTATAAACCGTATGCCTTTGGTCTATTAGCAGTTTAGAAACAAACTCGCGAATATCTTTTTCGTCTTCAATAACCAAAATGATTGCGTTCATATTTATTAGTATAGCAAATTGTGTCCAATTATTCTTTACTACACAACCTTTCAACCAATGCTTTAGATATATATGAAATCTTCACTCAACTATGATTGGTTTCTTTCAGAGTTTTGTATTAATTGTATAAGAATTAAGGTAGCTCGGGGAGTTTGAGTGGCGTTCCGCCAGCAGCTGGCGGACAAATTCGCGGCCCGGCTCTCTGGAGCGGCCGCCAAGGAGGTTGGATGTGGAAATAGAAGGGTGGAAGGCAATGTTTTTGCTGACTTTTTCCGCGATCTACATAGTGATTGGGCTGGTTTTTATCCGGAAGGGATTTGCTTCCGGAGATGAAAACGAGAGGCGGATTGGGTATACAGCTTTTTTTCTAGGGATCGCCTTAGTGGCGATCTTCGTGGGGATCAATCCGACCCCCTCCCTGGGGGAGATCCTCCAGGGGCTGTTTCCATTTCCTCCAGGCGATTGAGTTGGGCCGCCGTCTACAGACGGCGGCCATAACCTTTTCAAAATAAGTTATACTGTTACCATGAGTTCACTGATTCTTACAGAAGCCGAAGGTAAGGAATTGCTGAAGCGGGCCGGCCTGCAAGTGCCCCGGGGCGTGCTTATCCATGCTGCCGGCGAGCTTAATTTAATTTCAGAAAAAAATCTGTCGCTACCGCTTTACCTCAAAGCCCAAGTGCTGCACGGCAACCGCGAGCTGCAAAACATGATTCGCAAGGCCAATGACGAAGTTGAGCTGCACGCCATCGCCTCGGAGCTTTTTAGTAGCACCGACCAGTACAACCAACCGGTGCAGGCCGTGCTGGTAGAAGAAACCATCAACTTTGATCGCGAAATGTACCTCAGCTTGGCTTATGATACTACTTCCAGACAACTAACTGCCCGGTTTAGTTTTACCGGTGGCGTAGGTATGGACGCCCGCGGTGAAACCATCAGCGCCCTGCCGCTTTCCACTCTTGAAGAGCCAAAAATTTTCCCGGCGGAGCACGGTTTATTGACCACGGTCCAGAACTTATGGCATTTGGTTAAGGATCATGACGCGGTTTTAGTGGAAATAAATCCAATTGTCAAAAAAGACAACCAATATATTTGTTTGGATGCCAAAATTGAGCTAGAAGAGGCAGCTAAATTTAGACACCAAGAGTGGCAACGCTATCCGGAAAGATCGCCGCTGGGCCGGCCGCCCACCGAGAAAGAAATGCAAGCCAAGCAAGTTAGTGCCATGGATCATCGCGGCGCGGCGGGCGAGAGTTTTTTTGAGTTTATTGCCGGTGAGGTGGGAGTGCTGGCATCTGGTGGTGGCGCGTCGCAACTGGCTATGGATGCTCTGTTGGCGGCCGGTATCAGTCCGGCCAATTACACCGAGTATTCTGGCAATCCTCCACGCGAAAAGGTCAAAGCGCTGACTGACATTGTTCTTTCTATCCCTAATCTTAAGGGTTTGTATGTGGTCGGCAGCAACGCTAACTTCACCGATATTTTTGAAACTCTGGCAGGGGTGATTGACTCGCTGCTGGAATCACCCTACAAAGATGACAGTAATTTTAATTTGTTGATCCGTCGCGGCGGTCCTCGCTGGGAAGAAGCGTTCGCGATGGTGGAGGAAAGGCTGCGGGATGCCAAGCTTAAGTTCAAGCTTTTTGGACCGGACTTTCCTGTCGTAGAAACAGCGGCAGAAATGAAGAAGATGATCGAAAATGGCCATTCTCATTAACGAAAACACCAAATTTCTCATTCAAGGCATCACCGGCAAAGAAGGTATGCGGGTTTTGCAGTGGATGCAGAAGAATGGCGCGCCTGTCTTGGCCGGAGTAACTCCGGGAAAAGGCGGTCAGCAGGTGGAGGGGGTGACGGTTTACAACAGTGTGGCTGAGGCGCTGAATTTTCACCCGGAAATTAACGCTTCCAGTATTTACGCTCCGCCCAAATCTGTTTTGGAGGCAGCCCGCGAAGCGATTGAAGCGCGAATGCCTCTAATTCACTGCATCGCCGAAGGCGTACCCACCGCCGATACAGCGGCAATTATTGAGCTGGCGCGGGCTGCCGAAGTCCGGGTGGTGGGCCCTAGCTCCATCGGCATTGTTAGTCCCGGGAAATCAGTTGTCGGTTCCATGGGTGGCGGCAACTTGAGCCAATTTATGAGTCCCGGCTCTGATCTAGCGATTATGCCCGAGGGCGGCGTGGCTGTGATTGCCAAGAGCGGCGGCATGGCCAACACCATTGCCAACCTATTCACCGAAAGCCGAATTCCTCAAACTACGGTCTTAGGCATTGGTGGTGACCGCTTGATTGGCACCACTTTTGCTGATCTTCTGCCCGACCTAGCCTCAGATGACGAAACCAAAGCAGTAGTCATCATCGGCGAAATAGGCGGCACTTACGAAGAAAACTTAGCTGAAGCCATGATGTCCAGCAAGTTTTCCAAACCGCTGGTCGCTTTTATTTCCGGCATTTTCGCAGAAACCCTCCCTCAAGGCGTGGCTTTTGGTCATGCCGGAGCGATTGTCAGCAAATCTTCTGGAACCAGAGAGGGTAAAATCACCGCTCTCACCCAAGCCGGCGCTATTATCGCCGCTACCCCCACCGATATTGTTGCTCATTTATTAAAGGCGCTGAATATTAATATTGGAGAATGAAAGCACTATGCCCACGGATTTAAAATTTAAAACAGCAGTTAGCGGTCACACTGAGGAAGGACTGGAACTGAGAGGCAAACCGCTGGAAGAACTGATTGCCGAGGCCGACTTTGTGGCCACTTTGTTTCTTGCTATCACTGGCCGCCAGCCTTCAAAAGGTGAAAACAAACTCTTGAACGCTCTCTTGGTTTCCGCCATCGATCATGGCGTCAATCCCGCCTCGGGTTTTGTGCCGAGGGTAGTGGCCGCTTCCGGCAACGACATACTCACTGCCATGGCTTCCACTTTACTTACCCTCGGTCCGCTTCATGGCGGGGCGGTCTTGGGCGCTATGCAAATTTTCAGCCAACTGCAACCAGCAGCAACCAACGATATTGAGCAAGCCGCGATCAACCTGATTAATGATTACAAAAGCAAAAACCGGCGAATCCCGGGTTTTGGCCACCCGGTTTACACCACCGTCGATCCCAGAACCAAAATTCTCTTTGAAATGGCTAAAAATGAAGGCCTGGATTTGCAGTACCTCAACCTTGCCTACACAGTGGAAACTCATCTGGAATACGCAGTTGGCAAAAAACTAGTTATCAATATTGACGGCGCTATGGCTGCTTTGTTGTTGACCCTGGGCTTTTCTCTTGAAGTCGGCAACGCTATTTTTGGCCTGGCCCGGGTCGCCGGCAGCATAGCCCACATTGCCGAGGAAAAACAACAAAAAAATGGTGTTCGCCGCCTGCCTGAAACTGAGGTTGCATACTCGGCGAATTCGCAAAATCTAGAGCAAGGAGATCAATGAGTTCAAAATTCACTCACATTGTTTTTGATTATGATGGCACCTTGGCCGATTCTTTGCAGATCACTGCGTCAGCCATCAGCAACATTATCGAGCAGCGCGGCTACCCAGCCATTACTCAGGAAGCGCTGCAAAAATTCCGGCTAACACCAGGCATGGAGGGCTACGCTCAACTGGGAGTGCCATTAGAATTGCTCTCGGAAATTTCCCGACAAGTGGCGGAAGACGTAAGCTTGCGAATCAGCGAGATTAAACCCTTTCCCGGCATCGCCGAGTTGCTCAAAAACCTTAAAGAAAATGGTTTTGTCACCGGTATTCTCACCTCCAGCAACGAAGAGAATCCGCGCAATTTTATCCAAAATAATAAGCTTACTCCTGTAGATTTTATCAGGGTTGATGAAACCGTTTTTCATAAAGACATTGCCATGCAAGCCATGCTAGACGAGTTTGGGCTTGATAAAGAAAACGTTTTGTATGTGGGCGACGAAGTCAGAGATATTGAAGCAGCCAAAAGAATTAATCTGCCGGTTGCAGCAGTGACTTGGGGCTATCATGACGGCTCAATTTTGGCACAATCCAGCCCGGACGCAGTGATCCAGACGCCACCAGAACTACTGGATTTTATTACAGCGTGAGCAAAGTTAAGTCAGTGGGATAAACCTCATCGTTTTCAATTTGCCGGTCTGCCAACTCTTCGTTTTCATAAAACTTTTCCCATTCTGCCAGAGCGATAACATTAGCGTTTAAGAGTCGGCCGGTTTCCAAATTCAAGAACTTGACACGTTCCGACTTAACCGTGATCACGATCCTATCATTGCCGATGAGGTCTTTGAGGATAGTGAGACTGTTAAGATAGGCTGATGTGTAGCCTTTAATTTTTCCATTGATGCTCAGCACGTAGACAGCGCTTTCTTTTTTTATTGGTTGCCCATCAGCTATTGGCGTATTGGTGTCAGCCTTGAAAACTTCACTGCGAATTTCCGGCTTGGGGGTGGCTGGCACAGGAGTTGGGGTGGGGTTTGGAGTTGGGCTTGGTGTGGCCGCGCCGGTTTCTTCTTGATCCAAAATTTGCGTTAGTAAGGTAGTTGGCTCCGGGGTTTTGACGTAAGGCTGAAAAGTAGTGATAGGCGCAAGGACGATCATGGCATTTTCCGGAAAAATACCCACGCTTTCACTCCTGGTATTTCTAGCCAGGGCCGAAGTCAGTATGGTCGGATTTACTAATGAAGCATGAAACATCATTGTCAAAATGGCAGAAAACAAAAAGCTGTTTAAAAAGGTCAGGCTGATACCAGTGGGAGTATTCGAGGGAAAATAATTGGCTGGCAGGAGTTTTTTTTGAGAACAATAATGGAGAAAGAGTGTTAAAAGCGCGGTTAATAAAATGGCTAAGAGAAAAATTGCTCCAACAAGCATGCCCTCCGTTCTCAGCTGCAAATCCTATATAATCACAGAAGATGATAAAATAACCATCCGTTAAATTTTTTTATTTGCAGCATTAGTGTTAATTTGCTCTATACTTATATTACGCAAATACTAAAGAAAATAAAAGCACCAAACTGTCGTCTATGCAATACACAATAACCGTAAAAACCCAGGCAAAACAGAACTTTGTAGAACAGACAGGGGAAGGTTCGTTAATAGTCCATATAACAACTGTTCCGCAACAAGGAAAAGCCAACAAAAAAGTTATTGAGTTAGTGGCTAAATTTCTCCATTTGCCCAAATGGAAACTTCATTTGGTGGCTGGGTTGAAAAGTCCATATAAAATTATTAAAGTGATATAATTTTGTCTCCCAAATGGTTGGCTGCGACGGGGTTTAATTGAAGGTGAGCTTAGCAAATCTTTGCCTGTAAAAAGAGTCTCGCACTAACTCAACTTGCCATTGAGGCTGAAAAGCTTTGAAAACCGTTTCGTCATGGGTAAAGTCTATTTCTAACAAAACGCAACCTGTTGCGTGCAAAAATTCAGGCGCCTGCTCCAACAATTTTTGAATCAACCTAAAGCCGTCCAACCCTCCATCCAAAGCCAAATGAGGCTCAAAATCTCTGACTGATTGATCCAAAAAGCCAATCCGCTTTGACGGAATATAGGGCAAGTTAGCGACAATGAGATCAAATTTTTGCCTCGGAAATTGTGAGAGCAAATTACTCAAGATAAATTCCAGCGTTGAGTGATTATTTTCCAGCTCAGTTTGGCTAACTAAGCGTTGGCAGTTTTGTTTAGCTACCATCAGCGCTTCGGGAGAAACATCAGCAGCAATAAGATGAAAGGGAATATTTTCGTCAATCATGAACTTGCTCAAGCTAACAGCAATAGCGCCACTGCCGGTACCAATATCCGCGATCTCAAGGGTTTTGTTTCGAGCTGACCTGATTTCGTTTTTAGCCATTGCCACCAGTTCCTCAGTTTCAATCCGGGGGATTAAGACGCTGGGGTTTAAATTAAAACTCAAACCGGCAAAATCAACTTTACCAGTAAGATATTCCACTGGCGTTTCGTCACCGTCGGTAATTGAATCGGGATCAATCCCGGCCTTCAGCAACTGATTTAGCTCATACGGAGAAAATTTTCTTGGCACGGTTCTATTTTATCACTTGATTTTGATCACTTGATTTATCACCTGAAGAAAATATTTTTATCAAGACTTGCGTTTTTGGCCACAGTGTACGAAGATAAGGATAAATGAAAAGAGAGATTAGTAAGAAAAACAAACTGCTACTGCTTGCCCTAATTGGCATTTTTGTTTTGGGATTTTTAATTGCGGCGGCTTCAGTGAGTGAACAAAATTTCTTTTCTGAAACCAAAAAGCTATTTTTTGGCAGTGAAGACAATCAGGAATTATCAACACCTGTCAGTTATCAAGGGAAGAGTCCTCAAGCGGCTACGGCAGTCACGGCCGACGACTTTGCGCAGGGAAATATTGAGTCGGCGAGGTTAATTTTAGTGGAATATTTGGACTTAAATTGCATTTACTGTGCCCGCTTTCATGAAACTTTAGAAGCGGTATTGACAGAGTTTGACGGCGAGGTTGCCTGGGTGATCCGTCACTATCCCTTAATGGGCTCCTTCGAGGAAGCTCTGGCTGCTGAATGTGTTGGTCGCCAGGGAGGCAGTGACAAATTTTGGGAGTTCACTCAGGCTTATTACCAGGACATGTTGCCTCTCACCGTTACCCAAGCTGAAAAACTCAATTCACTCAAGGAAAAAGCCAACAGCATTGGTGTTGAGATTACGGACTGCCTTGAGTCCGAGGAAAGCAAAAATGCTGTTCAAGCAGAGTACCAGAATGCTCAAGAAATTGGCTTGCAAGGGATACCTTCAACGGTGTTGATTTTTCCGGAAACAGGTGAGAAAGAAGTGCTGGCCGGTGCTTACTCAACTGAAGATATGATAGAAATTCTTAGCACCTACCTCCGCTAGGATCAGCCCAGCTAAGCTCCACTCAACTTCATGCTACAATTAAGCCAAGAATAAAGGAGTACTATGAAATTAAAAGACCAATTAACAGCAGACATGAAGCAGGCCATGCGCGACCGAGATGCTATCAAACTTGGAGTGCTGAGGTATTTACTTGCAGAAATCAAAAACATCGAAATTGATGCCGGTGAGCTTAACGAGGCCGAGATTCAAAAAGTTATCGCTCGTCAAGTGAAACAAATTGAGGAAGTTCTATCTGATTATGAAAGGGCCGGTCGGGAGGAAATGGTAGTGGAGGAAAACAAGAAAGCCGCTATCCTCAAAGACTACTTACCTCAACAGCTTTCAGATGAAGAATTGGGAAAAATAATTGCGGAAATTGTGGACAGCGCCGAAGAAAAGAATATGGGCAAAATTATCGGACAAGTGATGCAAAAAATCCAAGGAAAAGCCGACGGAGCCAGAGTGTCCGCGATGGTAAAAACAAAGATCATTTAATTTAGGCTGTTGATATGAGAACCAGAACCATTGGAGAGGTGCTCAAGGAAGAGCGCATTTCTCATCATTTATCTCTAGAGGAATTAGCAAAACGCACCAGAATTCGTCAGGAGTATCTTAAAGCCTTGGAAAATAACGAATTTTCCAAATTGCCAGCCGCAACTTTTGTGAAGGGGTATATCAAAACTTACGCTCGAGTGCTTGGGTTTGACGCCCAGCCACCGCTGGCTTTGCTCAGGCGTGATTATAAAGAAAGCGCTAAAGGAAGATTGGTGCCCCGCGAATTCATCAAGCCGGTACTCAAAAAACAACGCGCTTTTACACCGATTACCATTTTCGCAGTTTCTTTGGCAGCAGTGTTTTTGAGTCTGGTAAGCTATGTTGGTTTTCAGTGGTTTAATCTCAACAAACCTCCCGATTTAACCATCATCGCCCCAGGTGAAGAAGTAACGGTAGCTTCTCGAGTCATAGTGGAGGGAAAAACAGTGCCTGATGCCGTGGTGACGGTTAATTCTCAACCGGTGGCGCTGCGACCAGACGGCAGTTTTACTACCGAACTTTTTTTCGAATCAGAGGGCATTTCTTCTATCACCATCGAGTCTGTTGATAGGAGAGGAAAAACTAACACAGAATCCAGGACAGTCTATGTACAGTATTAAGGTTAAGATATACTAGAAATTATTAATAAAGGATTTTATGGATTATTTACCAGTGGTGTTTATCGTAGTTTTAGTTATTCTCACTGTGGTGTTATCGGTGGTGGGATTCCAATTAGTGCTGGTGTTAATTCAGCTGAGAAAAACTTTAGAAAGAGTCAACGGCACTCTTGACACAGTCGAATCCAGAATAGAATTGGTGACTGCTCCTTTAGCCAACTTTGGCGGTGCGGCCGCTGGTTTGCAGACTGGTATGAGAATGTTTGAGCTTTTTGTCAGTTGGCTAAACCGAGACAAAGAAGACAAAAAACCAAGGAAGTAAACAAATATGGCGCGCAAATCAAAAGAAACTCAGTCATTTGGAGCGGGATTTATGGTGGGAGTGCTGGCAGGCATCATTGGTTATTTAGCTTTTGGTACGGATAAAGGTGAAGATTTTCGCAAAAACCTCAGAGACAAACTCGAAGAAGCCAGGAAAATTCTTTATCAAGAAGGAGTAATTGATGCCCCCGATATGCCCCTGCCGGAGGTAGTCGCTGCTTTACGCGAGCAAGCCGAGGCATTACTAGAAGCTGCGGCAAAAAGCAAAGCCGGCGTCTCTCAAAAAAAGGAAAAATTTCGTGGTCTTTAAGCTATTGTTAGCCGATTATTGATAAAATGAGTAATATTTCTTGATATAATGCAGGTTGGAGAGATGGTTTTTATGTCGCCAAACGACTTGAGGCAAAAATATCTGAATTTTTTTAAAGAACGGGGTCACGCTATCGTGCCCTCTGCCTCTTTGGTGCCGGAAAATGATCCCACCACACTTTTTACCGGCTCAGGCATGCAGCCCATGATTGAGTACTTTTTGGGAGCCGAGCACCCTAAAGGAACCCGGGTGACTGATAGCCAAAAGAGCTTTCGCTCCCAGGATATTGAGGAAGTTGGCGATAACAGGCACACCACTTATTTTGAAATGCTGGGCAATTGGTCTTTTGGCGATTATTTTAAAAGTGAGCAGTTGGGGTGGTTTTTTGAGTTTTTAACGACTGAACTTGGTTTGGATCCTCAGCGCTTATACGCTACGGTTTATGCAGGAAACCCAGAGTTAAATATTCCCAAAGATACTGAATCAGTGCAAATTTGGCAGCAGCTTTTCGCTGCAAAAGGGGTAGAGGCCAAAGCTGTTGCTGATGCCAGAGAAAACGGCTTGCAAGCAGGGAGAATTTTTTATTACCAAAATAGCAATTGGTGGTCACGTGCGGGGGCACCCGAGGTAATGCCGGCAGGCGAACCGGGTGGGCCGGACAGTGAAATTTTTTACGACTTCGGTGCGGAGCTGGGCATTCACGAGCAGTCAAAATGGGCCAGTGAACCTTGTCATGTTAATTGTGATTGCGGCCGGTTTTTGGAAATTGGTAACTCGGTTTTTATGCAGTACCAAAAACAGCCGGACGGGAGTTTTGCGGATTTGCCTAAGAAAAATGTCGATTTTGGCGGTGGCTTGGAAAGAATCTTGGCGGTTGTGAATCATGATCCGGATATTTTTAAGACAGAGTTTTTTACGCCGATTATTCAGAAACTCGAAACGGTTAGTGGCGCTCAATATAATCATGATGAGGCTGTAAACCGCTCGTTTCGGGTGATCGCTGATCACCTGCGGGCAGCAGTAATGCTGGCTGACGATGGTGTTTATCCGGACAACAAAGAGCAAGGCTATTTCTCAAGAAGGCTGGTACGCCGGGCCATTAGGTATGCCAAAATGATTGGTATTACTAAGCCGTTTATTGGTGAACTGGTGGGGATAGTGGCAGAAATTTACCGCGAGCCTTATCCTTCGGTTGTTGCCAATCAAGAAAAAATCAGCGCAATTCTCATTCAGGAAGAATTGAAATTTGAGCGGACTTTAGAAAAAGGTCTGCGGGAACTGGAAAAAATTGCCAAGCTGGATGGCGAAACGGCTTTTCATCTGTATGAAACTTATGGCTTCCCTTTTGAATTAACTCAAGAAATTGCTGCCGAAAAAGGCCAGCACCTGGAACAAGCTGATTTTGACAAGGCCAAAGCAACGCACGCGGCGGTTTCCAGAACGGCTGCTGCTGGCAAGTTTCGAGGAGGTTTAGCCGATCAAAGTGAGCAAACCACGCAATTTCATACCGCCACTCATCTTTTGCACGCCGCGCTCAGGCAGGTTTTGGGTCAACATGTGGAGCAAAGAGGCAGCAATATTACTGAAAAAAGGTTACGTTTTGATTTCACTCACTCGGCGAGCTTGACGGCTGAGGAAAAATCTAAAGTGGAGCAGATGATCAATGATTGGATTAAGGACGGCTTGCCGGTGGTGCAACAAACTATGAGTAAAGAGGCAGCTTTGAATTCCGGCGCGCTGGCCTTTTTCAGAGAAAAATATGCTGACGAAGTTTCTGTTTTTACCATCGGCAAAGACCGGGACAAGGACTGGATTTCCCGGGAGCTTTGCGGCGGTCCCCATGTGAGTAATACTAATGAGATCACACCGGTGGAAATATTTAAAGAGAAATCGGCCGGAGCCGGTATTCGGCGCCTTTACTTGCGCGTCCGCCAATAAGATTCTCCAGGCTAACTTAGGCGTTGTACTCAAGAGGCGTTCTGTATACAATAGAAATGCTATGGACTTGCCCAACCTTTTTTCTGCCTCAAAAACCAGTGAAGTTCCTGAGAAAGTTATTGGTATTTTACTTTCGCAAACCAAGGTGCAGGCGCTGCTGCTGAGAATCAGTGAGACTCAGTTGTTGCTGGAAGCCTCTTCAGAGATTATTGAATATACTGACGTGAAAAATTGCGCCATTCAAACCGATGAAGCCTTGCAACAGCTGGGGCCGGAATCTGAAGCGGTGGATACCGTTGTTTTTGGTTTGGAACACGATTGGGTAGTAAACGGAGAAGTAGTTGAGCAGCGCCAGCCTCTCTTGAGTAAAATTACGGAAGATTTAGCTCTTAAGCCAGTTGGTTTTATTGATACTTCTGAAGCGCTGATTCAGCACAATCTGGCTCAAAATAGCCTGTATTCGGGCATTTTCTTGTTGTTGTCGCATACGGCTATGACGGTGAGCTATGTTTCGCAGGGGAATATTAGGGGGGTTGAACAGGTAGGCCGGTCTGAAAGTATCATTGCTGATTTGAGAGAGGGTTTGGCTAGATTTTCTAAGCAAGTTGAGGACGAGCAGTTTTATTTGCCTGCCAAATTGGTTTTAGCCTCGTTTGATTTGACTGAAGTTGAGTTAAGTGAAATCCAGCAAAGTTTGTTGGAATTTAACTGGACTGAGCACGCCAGATTTTTACAAATGCCTACCATTCAGGTGATTACGGATGAGGAGTTTACCTCTGTTGCGGCCATTGAAGCAGCGCGGGCGGCGGCTATCGCTGCCGGTTATTATTCAGCGGCGGCGGCGGCGGTAAATGGCTCAGTGCTGGCGGCCGAAGCAGCCGCTACCTCCAAAGAAATGGGCTTTTCCGAAATCGCCGCCGCCCCAACTGCCGCCCCCCCCGAATCAACCTCACCGCTGCCCGTAGAAACAGCAATTGCCGGTTCAGAAGAACCAGACCTATCTCAGTCTGCTGATCTGGAAACGGCGATAGCGCCAGTGGCAACCTCGTTTGGCGTCCCTATCTCTTCGGACAAAATCAGCGCCGGTGGCAAAACTCTCGAACAATTAGATCAAGAAGCAGAAGCCAAAAACCCCAGTAAAGTCGCCGACGACACCACTCAGGCAGGTTTCTTTGCCAATCTTAGAGCCAGATGGAACGAACCATACAAGGGCAAGCGCAGTTTGAAATTTTTTATCCTCATCGGTTTTACTAGTGGATTATTGGTTATTGCTCTGGTTCTCGCGGCTATAATTTCCTTTTCTGCTCAAGCTGTGGTTGAACTAGAATATAATCTTTTGCCGGTGATCAAAAATGCCACCATCACTATTGATCCCGATGCCAACACTCCAGACTCAGAAAGACTCATTCTTCCAGGCAAAGCGGTCACTAGGGCTGTTTCCGGTCAAGAAACAGCCGCTTCTACCGGTACTGCTATTGTTGGCGATAAAGCCAAAGGCACCATTACCATCTACAACAAAACCGCTGCCAGGAAAGTTTTTAACAAAGGAACAGTTTTTTCTTCAGGAGAACTGGACTTTACCTTAGATGAAGAAGTGTCAGTAGCTTCTGCCAGTGTTAAGGAGAAACAAGGCGGTAATGAGACTGAATATGGCAAAGCTGATGCTTCAGTTACCGCTGTTGAGATTGGTGATCAATACAACCTTGATGAAAAAACCGAACTTGCCGTCGATAATTTTGCCACAGATACCTACTCTGCCGTGATAGCCAAAGGCGGTTTTATCGGCGGCGCCAGCCGAGAGGTTCAAGTTGTTTCTGCCAATGACTTGGCAAATTTGCAGGAAGGTTTACGCGCCAAATTACTTGCCCAAGCCAATGAAGAATTTAAAGCAGAATACCACAATGGCGTCCATGTTTTTCCGACAACCAAAATTGTAGATGAGCAAGCCGAATTTGATGCAGAAGAAACCGACGAAGTAACCAGTTTCTCGCTAACGCTCACCATTACCGCAGAAGCTCTTACTTACAATACCGATGACGCCCGAATTTTAGCAGCTCAAGTCTTGGCTTCGGAAATACCCGATAACTACGAACTTTCAAACCAAGAACCTCGAGTGATGAGTGATGAAGTTGAAAACAAGGATGAGGGCAACAGCTCAATTATCCAACTCAATGCCCAATTTGAAGCCTATGCCCATCCCATTATTGACGAAGCAGCAGTCAAAGAAACCTTGGCAGGCAAGAAATTAGCTGAAGCTAAAGCCTCCTTTACGCACAATGATGAAGTCAAAAGCGTGGAATTTTACTGGCGGCCCACTTTTGCCTCCATGCTCCGCCAATCTTTACCCAGTCAGGAAAAAATCACCATCACCGTTAAGACTAAAGAGTAAAAATGATTTTACAGGACAGCCGAATTCCATTAGAAATGCAGGGTCAGCTCATTGATCTTTATCGTCGTGCCCTGGAACAAGGTATGCCAATTGACGAGTTGGAGGAAAAAATTGCCAGATATCTTAAGCGTTTCAAGGTCACGGAAGTATATGAATCTCTCGAGGTAAAAAACAGGGAAGAAAGACTTAAAAGACAAGTCCCCAAAGCTATAAAATACGGGGCGATTATCTTGCCATTGTTGTTCTTAAGCGTTGGTCTTTATCTGGTTGGATCGGCAGTGGTACCAATTCTAACTTATTACGTCAAGTCTGATTTGAGCTCATCGGAAACTCTATCGCTCAGGTCGCCAATACCGCGGGAAGAAGTCATTAACTCGGTTCCGACGCTCATCTCTCCCGTGGTTACTCAGGTAGTTGAAGCCAGTGAAATTGCCGCGCCCACCATCATCAACGAACAGCTTGATTTTACCAATCTTAATAATTGGTTTAATGTCGATGCTTTGCCTGAATTAGCCGGTCAAAATGCAGAGGAAGAATATTACACACTCGATATACCTTCGCTGGAAATCCAGAATGCTCAAGTAGCTATAGGTGGCACTGATTTGAATAAGAGCTTAATTCAGTATCCGGGCACGGCTGATCCTGGCCAGGTTGGTTCTCCGGTGATTTTTGGTCATTCCGTTTTGCGTCAATTCTACAACCCGAGCGAAAAAAATCCACAGCGCTACAACTCAATTTTCAGCTACATTATGACCATGAAGCCGGGGGATAAAATTTACCTTACTCATGGTGAAACTAAATATACCTACGTAGTCAGGGAAAAATTGGAAATCAAGCCTGAGGATGTTCACGTTCTTAATCAGGATTTTGGTAGCAAAACTCTCAAGCTCATTACTTGTGTCCCGGAAGGCACCTACCTACGGCGGGGTGTAGTAGTGGCAGAATTAGTAGAACAAGGCTAGCTGCGGTACAATATTTCTATGTCTGTGTATCTTGCTGTTGATTACGGCACCAAAAGAGTGGGTTTGGCAATTGCCCGTGCGGGTTTAGCAGAACCATTAGTGATTCTCGATAATTCACCCGAATTGCTCAACCAAATTCAGCAAATTATTGAGGCAGAACAACCCCAGCAGCTGATTGTTGGTCTTTCGGAGCAAAAAATGGCTGAATTAACAAAAGCATTTGCCCGCGAGCTGGCCGCCAAGACAAAGCTTCCAATCATTTTTGCTGACGAAACTTTGAGTTCTCAGACGGTCAGAGAAAAAATTAAAACCAGCAAGAAAAAAGTTCGCACTGGTCATATTGATCATTTCTCAGCAGCCTATTTTCTTCAAGAGTGGCTTGATACTCACCAGTCAACTGCTCGCTGAAAAACTCTTACAATAATGCAAAAAAGTTGCGTTATAATAGAATCAAGGTGAAACGCCCGATCATTGCCAGCATCTTGATATGCTTCATCTTTGCAGCAATTGTCTTTTATGCGGGCTCTCACATCAATTTCCGAGGTGAGCGAAAACCAAGTTCTTATTCAACTGAACTGGCAATTTCTCCTTCACCATCTTTCGAGGAAAATATTGAGGGGAATATTGCGGAAGCTACAGCGTCAACTCAGTCTTCTTGCGAAAATTTAGCTACTGGCAAAGACTTTTGACCACCTGCTATACTGATTCCCCATGAGAAAACCGGGGTTAATACCAAAAATTATTTTAGGTTTGGCGGCGTTAATAATTTTGTCAGGGCTTGGTTTGGGAGTTTACGCCTACCAGCAACTTCAACCGGTAGATCCGAACAATCAAAATGAAGTCAGGTTTGTCATTGCTCCTGGGTCGGGGGTACAAAAAATTGCCAACGACTTAAAAAGTTCAGAATTAATCAATCACCCTTTCATTTTTCGGGCCTACGTTACCCTCACTGGCTTAGATAAAAAACTTCAGGCAGGCTCGTTCGAACTTTCTTCAAGCTTAACTACAGCTGAAATTGCCACCACCCTAACACAAGGTACTCAAGACACCTGGATCAGATTACTTGAAGGCTGGAGAAGGGAAGAAATGGCTGAGTATTTAGAGCAGCAGGAACTGAACGAATTCTCCAAAGCAGAATTTCTAACCTTGACTGCTACTGCCGAAGGCAAGCTTTACCCTGATACTTATTTGGTGCCGAAGGACATCACTACTTCTGCATTGGTGAACTTGCTCCTGCGCACTTTTGAACAAAAAGTAGTTGTTGGTTTGGCTGATGAGTTAACCGCATCGGGCAGAACCTTGCATGAAATCTTGGTTATGGCCTCTCTAATTGAAAGAGAAGCCAGGAGTTTTGAGCAGATGAGACATGTTTCCGGAATTTTGTGGAACAGAATTGGTATTGGCATGCCTCTCCAGGTGGACGCAACGTTACAATACGCGGTTGGTTATGATGGGGCCAGGCGTTCTTGGTGGCCCCCTCCCTTGGCGGCTCACAAATCGGCCGCTTCCCCTTACAACACCTACGCCAATCCCGGTCTTCCGCCTGGCCCAATCGCCAATCCAGGCCTGAACGCTTTCAAAGCAGCACTTGACCCACTTCGGGTTAATGATTTATTCTATTTGCACGCATCCGATGGAAGGATGTATTATGCAGAGACATTAGAAGCACACAACGCGAATGTGAATACATACTTGCGCTAGTGTTTTGTTGCTGTTATAATTTGTTCTTCACAATAGCAATTTAAATAGTGGGGTTAGTTTCTTGCATACAACCAGACGGGTTTCAGCCAGTCTTAAACTTTAATTTAGGAGAGAACATACGTCCTGTGTGTGCTCCATTTTTTTGTGTTTTGCAACACCATCTAGCTGGTTAGCTAGCCCACCGACCAGTACGCAATAAAAGTAGAAGGAGATCAGACCTATGTCAGCTAATCAACGACAGAATTGGGGCCAAAAGCATGATATTTTACCGGAACTTGATCTAGTCAAACTGCAAAAAGATAGCTACCGGGAATTTATTGAATTAGGCATTCGCGACTCTCTCGACGTGGTTAATGGCGAAAATGGCATTGAAGATTACACTGGCAAGAACTGGGCATTGCGTTTTGGTGAGTACCGTTTTGGCAAGTCCAAATACAATGCTACGGAAGCAAAGAAAAAGGGCGTGACTTATGATGTCCCCCTGTATGTTGAAGCTACTTTGTTCAATAAAAAAACCGGCGAAGAACAAACTCAAGAAGTTTTCCTGGGCGATTTGCCCAAGATGACCCCTATCGGCACTTTTATTGTCAATGGCATTGAAAGAGCGGTGGTGACTCAGCTAGTTCGTTCTCCGGGCGTTTTCTTTTCCGGCGCTACTGATTCGGCTACCGGCCGTGAGCTTTTCCAGGCGGAACTGCGACCCAAGCGAGGCTCATGGCTAGAAATTTCTGTGGGCAAAAAGGACGTCATTACCGTTAAAATTGATCGCCGCCGCAAGATGCCCATCACTGTTTTGCTTAGAGCCATGGGTTACAGCAGCAACGAAGAAATTCAAGAACTTTTTAAAGAAGAAATTCAACTTGATGAGTTTAATTTACTGACTAGCACCCTGGAAAAAGATACCACTGCCTCGAGAGAAGAGGCCTTGATTGAGCTTTATGAAAAGATGCGCCCCGGCGAGCCGGCAGTCTTAGATACTGCTACTGATTATCTTAAACAGCTTTTCTTTGATCCTAAGCGTTACGACTTGGGCAAAGTGGGTCGCTACAAGCTCAACCGGCGCCTGAAGCAAGATCACGTTGATCTGGAGAAAACGGTGCTTGATAAAGAAGACCTGGTAGGCGCCATCAAATACTTGATTAGATTGCAAAATGGCCAAGGTAAAGTTGATGATATTGATCACCTAAGCAACCGCCGTGTTCGCCAAATTGGTGAGCTGGTTAAGGAGTCAGCTTTCCGGATTGGCCTGATCCGTTTAGAGCGCTCTATCCGCGAAAAGATGTCCTTAACTAAGACTGACGAAGTCCTTACTCCCGCTGCCCTCGTCAATGCCCGCCCGCTGATCGCTACGATTTCAGAATTTTTCCGTCGCAACCGCCTTTCCACCATTTTAGACCAAACCAATCCACTGGCAGAAATTGATAACCTGCGCCGGCTTTCCGTCATGGGCACGGGTGGTGTGACCAGAGAGCGCGCCTCATTTTCCATGCGTGACATTAACGCCTCCCAATATTCTCGTATCGACCCGGTTCGTTCGCCTGAAGGACCAAATATCGGCTTGGTGACTTATCTGGCCTTATATGCTCATGTTAATAAATTTGGTTTTCTTGAAGCGCCCTACCTCCAAGTTGCCAACAAAAAAGGCAAGATGGTAGTTTCTGACCAGGTAGTTTATCTGTCAGCAGACGATGAAGAGGACCACAAAATTACTCACGCCAGCATCAGCATCAACGCCAAAAGGCAAATCGAAGATGAATGGGTGCCAATGCGCTTTATGAATGAGTTTATTGAAGGTCCGGTTGAAGACGTTGAGTATATTGATGTGGTTCCACGTCAAGTGATTGGTACTTCAGCTTCACTCATTCCGTTTATCGCTCATGACGAAGCCAACCGTGCCCTGATGGGTACTCACATGCAATGTCAAGCTGTGCCATTGGTGATGCCGCAAGCGCCGATTGTTGGCACTGGTATGGAAGCGGCAGTAGCGGCTTCAATGGGTAGAACTGTGCAGGCCAAACACTCGGGCAAAGTGGTTTACGTAGATGCCACCAGAATTGAAATTGAACTCAACAAGACTGAGCTAAAAAAAGCCGAAAAAGATGCCGCCGAAAACTTTTTTGAAGAAAATGAACAAATTGAAGTTGTTGGCGACAGGGAAATTTATCATTTAAGCAAGTTTGCCCGCACTTCCCAAAGCATGTCTTATTCGCAAAAACCAATTGTGGTTTTAGGCGATACGGTCAAGGCAGGAGATGTTATTATTGACGGCCCCTCTTCCGATCAGGGCGAGCTGGCTCTGGGCGCTAACCTGGTTATTGCTTACGCCTCTTTCGAAGGACTGGGTTACGAAGACGCGATCGTGATTTCTGACAGATTGGTCAAGCAGGATATTTTAACCTCTATTCAAATTAACGAACACAAAGCCAAAGTCATGGACACCAAACTTGGCCCGGAGGAACTAACCAATGATATTCCCAATGTTTCTGAAACTTACCTTAGCAACCTCACGGCAGACGGCATTATTAGGGTAGGATCGGTGGTTAGCGAAGGCGATATTTTGGTAGGTAAAATCGCTCCTAAGGGCGACACCGAACTCACGCCCGAAGAAAGACTCTTGAGGGCAATTTTTGGAGAAAAATCCAGGGAAGTGCGTGACACTTCACTGCGGTTGCCTCACGGTGAAAAAGGGGTGGTAATTGATGTCCAGGTTTTAGATGCTGATCTGGGTGATGAGCTTGACCCGGGCACGATGCAGGAAGTGATTGTCAAAGTAGCGGAAATCCGCAAAATCACTGTTGGCGACAAGCTGGCAGGCCGCCATGGCAACAAAGGAGTGATTTCCAAAATTGTTCCCGAGGCTGATATGCCTCATCTCGAGGATGGTATGCCGGTAGACATTGTTATTTCACCACTTTCGGTTTTGGCCCGGATGAACTTAGGTCAGTTGTTGGAGGCTCATGTGGGCTGGGCAGCTGAAAAACTTGGCTATAAAGTTTCCGTCCCTGCTTTTGAAAAATTCAATGAACAGAAAATTTGGGACGAACTGGCCAGGGCTGGTTTGCCTGCTTCAGGCAAAGCCCAACTCATTGATGGTAGAACCGGCGAACCATTTGCCGAAGACACCACTGTTGGTATTGGTTATATTCTTAAACTTTCGCACATGGTGGAAGACAAGATGCACGCCCGTTCAACTGGTCCGTATTCATTGGTGACTCAGCAGCCTCTGGGCGGTAAAGCCCAGATGGGTGGACAGCGCCTGGGAGAAATGGAAGTTTGGGCGCTTGAAGCTCACCGCGCCGCTCACACTCTCCAGGAAATGCTGACCATCAAGTCTGATGACGTCACTGGTCGCTCCAAAGCCTTTGAAGCTATTGTTAAGGGTACGGAAATTCCGGCTCCCACTGTTCCGGAATCTTTCAAGGTTTTAATGCGCGAACTCAACTCGCTGGGTATAGACATTATCCCTCATGAAGCTCAAGAAATAGAGGAAGAAGTGGTGGCTGCTGCTGGTGATATTCCTGTCATCGCTGATCCGGCTGCTTTAGCCGCCGCTGCAACCACTGCCACTCCAGTTGCAACCGACGACAACACTCCGGTGGATGAAGACACTGAGGCGGATTTACTCGAGGAATTTGAAGAAGTAGAAGTGGTGGACGAAAACAGAGAACCCACCGACGAAGAAATAGCCTCTACGGAAGTTGAGGAGGACGAGGATTAAAGATTAAAGGAGCGCCAATATGAAAAATATCATTGACTTTTCAGCACTAGAAATCAGAATCGCCAACCCGGAAACGATCAAATCCTGGTCTTATGGTGAGGTAAAGAAACCGGAAACCATCAACTACCGTTCTCTCAAGGCAGAAAAGGACGGATTGTTTGATGAGAAAATTTTTGGTCCGATCAAGGATTATGAGTGTCACTGTGGCAAATACAAAGGTATCCGTTATCGCGGTATTGTTTGTGACAAATGTGGCGTAGAGCTAACTCAGTCCCGGGTTCGCCGTGAGAGAATGGGTCATATTTCTTTGGCCGCGCCAGTGGCTCACATTTGGTATTTTAAGGGTGCGCCTTCAAAATTGTCATTACTTTTAAATATTTCGCCCAGAAACCTCAACTCCATTATCTACTTCTCCAAGTATTTGGTGCTTGATGTTGATGAAACAGCTAAAGGTCAAGTGATTGATCAACTCAATGGAGATCTCTTGGCAGCTCAAGAAGAACTGCGAGAAGTGTCTAAAGCTGAGATGCAGCAGGTGACTGATGAACTCAAAGTTGAAAAAGAAAAGCTTGATGATAAGGTCAGCAACAAAGAAACTCTACAACTCAAAAAAGAAGAAGCTGAGCTGAAAGCCAAAAACAAACTTATCGCTATTAAGCAACAGCTGGAAGTGCAGCTTGAGCAAACAGACGAGATTTACAAGGCCGTTAAACTAATGGCCAAACGCCTGGAAAAAGGCAACATTCTTTCTGAAGATGAGTACATCAAACTGATTGAGTATGATGCCATTGATCACTTGCGCGTGGGCATGGGTGCGGAAGCTGTGCTCGAAATGGTACGCGAAGCTGACCTCGACCAGTTGGTTGAGGAACTCCGGGCAGAGATGGCTGAAACTAAAGGTGGCCGTCGCATCAAAGCCATTAAGAGACTGAGGGTGGTAGAGGGTTTGAGAAAAGCCAAAATTAAGCCTGAATGGATGTTTATGACCATTTTACCGGTTATTCCTCCTGATCTCAGACCGATGGTGCAGTTGTCTGGTGGCCGTTTTGCTACTTCTGATTTAAATGATTTGTACCGCCGGGTGATCAATCGCAACAACCGTTTGAAGCACCTGATTGATCTGGGCGCACCGGAAATTATTCTCCGCAACGAAAAACGGATGTTGCAGGAAGCGGTTGATTCTTTGATTGACAGCAGCGGAGCTAAGCAATCACGGCGCCGCACTACCAGAAGGGCGCTTAAGTCCCTTTCGGAAATGCTCAAAGGCAAGCAGGGTCGTTTCCGCCAGAACTTGTTGGGTAAGCGGGTGGACTATTCGGGTCGAAGTGTGATCGTGGTTGGTCCCGAGCTGCAACTCAATGAGTGTGGTTTGCCCAAAGACATGGCGCTTGAGATGTTCAAACCGTACGTTTTGCGTGAACTGATTGCTCAGGGCATTGCTCCAAATGTGAAGAGTGCCAGGCACTCAATCGAACGACGCGAGCCGGTGGTTTATGACATTTTAGAAAAAGTGACCAAAAACCATCCGGTTATTCTTAACCGCGCCCCCACGCTTCACAAGCTGGGTATGCAGGCATTTTTCCCGATTTTGATTGAAGGCAATGCTATTCGTTTGCACCCCTGTGTTTGTGCCGGTTATAATGCCGACTTTGACGGTGACCAGATGGCTGTTCACGTGCCTTTGACCAAAGAAGCCAGAGAGGAAGCTAAAGACTTGATGATGGCCACCCATAACCTGCTTAAGCCGGCCAACGGCGAGCCCATCACCATCCCCAACAAAGAAATGGCTATGGGTATTTACTATCACACTCGTCTGGACGAAACTTTACCCAAATACGATCACGTCTTTGCTGCCAAAGAGGAGGCGTATCACGCTTTCCAAATTGGCCAAGTTCAGCTCAGACAGCTGATTTCGATCAGGATTAAACCTGGCAAGATCATAGAAACTACTATAGGTAGAATTCAATTTAATGATTTACTGCCGGAAAATCTACAATTCATCAATGAGGCCGTTACCTCCAGAAGGATTAAGGAAGTGGTGACCAAAGCTATTCAAACTGAAGAGCGCGAAGTGGTGACTAAATTAATCGACGATATCAAAGACCTTGGTTTCAAGGGCGCGACCCTTTCTGGCCTTTCTGTTTCAGTGACCGACTGCGAAATGTTGCCCAACAAGGAGGAACTCATCAAGCAGGCCAATAGAAAAGCAGAAAAAATCCAGGGTCAGTACCTTGAAGGTTACATTTCCGCAGATGAAAGAAGAAGACTTTTCTTCGAACTCTGGATTGAAACTACCGAGCAAATTGCTGAAAAAACCTGGGATCTTTACTCAAGTGATAACGCGGTGAAGGTAATGATTGAATCGGGTGGTACCCGGGCCTCCAAAGATCAGGTGAAACAACTGGCCGCTATGCGCGGACTGGTAGTCGATCCGCTCGGAAACATTGTGGAAATGCCCACCAAGTCCAACTTCCGGGAAGGCTTAAGTATTTTTGAGTACGTTGCCTCTGCGCGTGGTTCTAGAAAAGGTTTGACTGATACAGCCATTAAAACTGCCGACGCTGGCTATCTCACTAGAAGACTCACTGATGTTTCACACGACGTCATTATTCGTCTGGAAGACTGTGGCACTACTGATGGTATCGAGATCACCGACAACACTCGCAAAGATATTTTCCCGACCAGAATTTCCAGCCGGGTTGCTTTAGAAGATATCAAAAAGGGCAAGAAAGTAATTGTAAAAGCAGGGGCAGTGATTACTCCGGAGCTGGCGCAAGAAATTGTGGCTGCTGGAATTAATACCGTTAAAGTCCGCTCGCCACTGACCTGTGAAGCATCTCAGGGAATGTGTGCCAAATGCTACGGCTGGGATTTCTCTACCAGAGACAATATCGAAATTGGTGTGCCGGTAGGGATTATCGCGGCTCAGTCTATTGGTGAACCAGGCACTCAGCTCACCATGAGAACCAAACACTCAGGCGGTATCGTTGGTCTTGACGTGACTCAGGGTCTGCCTCGGGTGGAAGAGTTGCTTGAGGTCCGCAATCCCAAAGCTCAGGCCGTCATTAGTGAAGTGGCCGGTAAAATTAAAATCACCGAAGAAGAAGACGAGAAAGTTATTACGATTATTCCGGTGGGTGGTACTAAAGATGACGCGGAAGAATACCGCGTTCCCGCCAACATGCAGCTCAAGGTGGAAACGAGTGACTTGGTTGGGGTGGGTGAACAACTGACCGCGGGATCGGTTAATCTTCAAGAGCTGCTGCAAGTTAAGGGTTTGCTCCTAACTCAACAGTACGTGGTCGATCAAGTCCAGGCGGTGTATGAGTCCCAGGGTATTCCGATTCACGATAAACACTTTGAAGTCATTGTACGCAAAATGAGCGACAAGGTTCAGATTGAACAGCCCGGCGACACAGAGTTCCTTACCGGCGAAGTGACTGAAAAAGCGCGCTTCATGGAAGCCAACGACGAAGCCATGGCCGCCGGCGGTGAACCCGCTACTGCCAAAGTATTGTTCTTAGGAATTACTCGCTCGGCTCTTTTCACTACTTCATGGTTGTCGGCCGCCTCCTTCCAGCACACCAAAAATGTTTTGACCGATGCTGCGTCTCAAGGCGCGATTGATGATCTTGAGGGCTTGAAAGAAAATGTGATCATTGGCCGGTTGATTCCCACCAGCAAAGAAAGGGCGCAAATTGAGTGGTAAGAACTTGGAGTCTATGTTACAATCATTGCTCATTGCGAACGCTCAAACAGCAGCCAGAAATTAGAAAGAAAAACAATGCCGACCATTAATCAACTGATCCGTAAGGGTGGACGTAAGCAAAAGCCAGCCAAAATTAAGGCTACGGCTCTGCGTCGCAGCTTCAACTCGGATACCAACAAAGTCAGCAAGACCGTCAACCCGCAAAAGCGGGGCGTCTGTACCGTGGTCAAAACCATGACTCCCAAGAAACCGAACTCGGCCTTGCGTAAGGTTGCCAGAGTCAGGTTGTCCAATCGCATGGAAGTGACGGCCTACATTCAAGGCGAAGGTCACAGCTTGGCGGAACACAGCATTGTGTTGGTTAGAGGCGGCCGGGTTAAAGACTTGCCGGGTGTGAAGTATCACGTCATTCGCGGCAAGTATGACGCATCCGGGGTTGAAGGCAGAAAAACCAGCCGCAGTAAATACGGAGCCAAACGAGCCTAAAAAAATTATCAAAACATAAAAAGTATTTATTAGGAGTATTGTCCGCCATAGGCGGACGAGAATGAAACTAATATGAGAACAAAAAAAGCCCCGGTTCGGGATATAAAACCAGATGTTAAGCACGATTCCAAAAGAATTGCCAAACTTATCAACTACGTGATGCAGGATGGTAAAAAAACTGTTGCTCGCAAGCAAGTTTATGCTGCTTTGGATCAAGTTGCTCAAGTCACCAAAAAAGAGCAGCTTGAGATTTTTGAAGAAGTCATTAAAACCATTACCCCACAAATGGAAGTTCGTTCCAGGCGTGTAGGTGGCGCGGCTTATCAAGTGCCGATGCCGGTCAGATCCAGACGTGGTTTTGCTTTGGCGCTCAGGTGGTTGGTTCAGGAAGCCAACAAGCGTTCCAGCAAGGAGTATCGCACTTTTGGGGAAAAATTGGCCGCGGAAATGCTGGACGCTCTCAACAATCAGGGCGGCGCCGTAGCTAGAAAAGAGACCTCACATCGTATGGCAGAAGCCAACAAAGCCTTTGCTCATTTCCGGTGGTAGGTTTGCAATTTTTGCGATACTATAAAATTTTGTAACAATTAATGTTTAAAGAGTCAGTATGGTACAAACAATTAAAACATCAGACAGAGACAAGATTCCTCTAGAGAGAATTAGGAATATTGGTATTATTGCTCATATTGATGCCGGTAAAACCACTACTTCGGAGCGGATTCTTTTTTATACTGGCCGCACTTATAAAATGGGCGAAGTTCATGAGGGCGCTGCCACGATGGACTGGATGGCTCAGGAGCAGGAGCGCGGTATTACCATTGTTTCTGCTGCCACTACTACTTTTTGGACGCCTCATTTTGAAACTCATCTAGAAAAAAAACCCTACCGTTTCAATATCATTGATACACCAGGACACGTTGATTTTACTGCCGAAGTTGAGCGCAGTTTACGCGTGCTTGACGGTGGCATCACGGTTTTGGATGCCAGCGAAGGGGTGCAGTCTCAATCCGAAACAGTTTGGCGCCAAGCCGACAAATATAACGTTCCGCGCATTTGCTTTGTCAACAAAATGGACAAGTTGGGAGCGGACTTTTTTGCCGTTATTCAAGATATTAAAGACAAGTTTGGAGTTAAACCAGTGCCGATGGTTTTGCCGATGGGAGCTGAGAATGAATTTGAGGGCGTCATTCAGCTTCTCGAGGAAAAAGCCTTGTTCTGGAAAGATAATGCCGTTGATACCGAGCCGGAAATTAAAGCCATTCCGGAAGAGTACCAAGAGAGAGTGGCAGAACTGAGAGCACAGGTAGTTGAGCAAATTGCTGAAACTGACGACGCGCTTTTGGAGAAATTCTTCAACGAAGAAGCCATTAGCGTGAATGAACTCAAAGTAGCTTTACGCAAGGCCGTGATTGATTACAAACTAGTGCCGGTTTACGCGGGCTCATCTCTGAAAAACACTGGCGTCCAGCCGCTTTTAGACGCAGTGGTAGAGTACTTGCCTTCACCGGTTGATATTGACCATATCACCGGTACGATTCCCGGCAAAGAAGAAGAAATTGAACGCAAACTGGTGCCGGAAGAAAAAACCAGCGCCTTGGCTTTCAAAATCCAGACCGATCCACACGTGGGCAAGCTCACTTATGTACGTGTCTATTCTGGTATCATTCAATCGGGCAGCTATATTTACAACACTACTCGGGATACCAAAGAACGCGTCGGCCGCTTGCTCCTCATGCACGCCAACGATCGTGAAGAAATTGACTCCGCCCGCGCTGGTGAGATCGTGGCTATTGTGGGTTTGAAGAACACCAAAACTGGCGATACTCTGGCCGACGAGCAACACCCCATTGAACTAGAAGGCATTGTCTTTTCTGATCCGGTTATTTCTTTGGCGATTGAACCCAGAACCAAGTCAGATCAAGAAAAGATGGGCTTGGCTTTGGCCAAACTAGCGGAAGAAGACCCCACTTTTACTATCAAATCCAACCCCGAAACTGGCCAAACCATTATCGGCGGCATGGGTGAACTGCATCTGGAAATTTTGGTTGATAGAATGAAAAGAGAGTTTAGTGTGGACGCCAACGTGGGTGCTCCTCAAGTGGCTTATCGCGAAACCATCACTCAACCCTCTCAGGGTGAAGGTAAGTACATCAAGCAATCCGGTGGCCGAGGCCAATATGGACACGTTTTTCTCAAGATCGAACCTCAAGACCGAGGCACAGGTTATGAGTTTGTTGATGCCATTACCGGCGGAGTGGTGCCCCGCGAGTTCATCGCCCCGACCGACAAAGGCATTCAAGAATCACTGGAGCGCGGCTTCCTAGCCGGTTACCCCATGACCGATGTTAAGGTCACTCTTTATGATGGTTCATATCATGATGTTGACTCGAGTGAAATGGCTTTTAAGATGGCTGGCTCACTGGGAATGAGAGAAGCGGTCAAGAATGCAGGTATGGTTTTGATTGAGCCGATCATGAAAGTTGAGGTCACTTCGCCTGAGGAATACATGGGTGATGTGATTGGTGACTTAGGTTCAAGGAGAGCTCAGATTCAAGGTACCAACCAGCGCGGTAACGTGGCGGTGATTATTGCCTTGGCTCCTTTGGCAGAAATGCAAGGTTATGTTACAATTCTAAGGAGCATGACTAAAGGCCGTGCTTCTTCTGTAATGCTCCCAAGTCATTACGATATTGTGCCTCAGAATATTACTAAAGCTATTATTGAGGAACAAAATAGAGCTTAATTAGCTTGGTTTCGCAAAAAACTGCGGTGGAAGAACTTTTTTGCTTGTGCAAATTCGGTCTTCTCTTGATAAAATAGTCACTTGTATAAAGTAAGTATTGGAAAATAATACAAAGTATAAAAATTCGGAGGCCCTATGGCAGACTCACAAAAATTTGTACGTGACAAAACTCACGTAAATATCGGTACCATTGGTCACGTTGACCATGGCAAGACCACCCTTACAGCAGCTATTACCCAAACCTTGGCGGCAAAGTTGCCAAGCGAAATCAATAAGCCGTTGAATTATTTGGATATCGATAACGCTCCTGAAGAGGCAGCGCGCGGTGTGACCATCAACATCTCACACATTGAGTATGAGACTGAAAAACGTCACTACGCTCACATTGATGCTCCTGGCCACGCTGACTACATCAAAAACATGATTACCGGTGCTGCCCAGATGGACGGGGCTATTCTCGTGGTCGCTGCTACCGATGGTCCGATGCCTCAGACTCGAGAGCACATTCTTTTGGCTAATCAAGTGAACGTGCCTAAAATCGTGGTCGCTTTGAACAAAGTCGACATGGTTGATGACGCCGAACTGCTTGACTTAGTCGAGATGGAAGTGCGCGAGCTTTTAACCAAATATGGTTTTGATGGCGATGAAACTCCGGTTCACCGGGTTAGCGCCCTGAAAGCGCTTGAAGGTGATAAAGAGGCTCAAGAGGGCATTATGGAATTAATGAACACAGTTGATTCCTATGTTCCTGATCCGGTTCGCGATCTCGACAAGCCATTCCTGATGTCAGTTGAGGATGTTTTCTCAATTAAAGGCCGCGGCACTGTGGTTACGGGTCGTATTGATAACGGTGTGGTTAAAGTTGGCGAGGAAATCGAAATCGTTGGTTTGCGCGACTCAAGCAAAACCACCGTTACTGGTGTGGAAATGTTCCGCAAAATGCTTGATCAAGGTCAAGCAGGCGACAACGTTGGTATTCTGCTTCGCGGCGTTGGTAAAGATGACGTCGAGCGCGGTCAAGTTTTGGCCAAGCCTGGTTCCATCAAAGCTCACACTGAGTTTGAAGCCGAAGTCTATATCCTCACCAAAGAAGAAGGCGGCCGTCACAAGCCATTTTTCAGCGGTTATAGGCCACAGTTTTACATCAGAACCACTGACGTTACCGGTGAGATCACTCTCCCTGATGGGGTAGAGATGGTTATGCCTGGTGACAATGCCAAGATGAAAGTTAAACTCATCCAGCCGGTGGCTTTGGACGAAGGCCTGCGCTTTGCTATTCGTGAAGGTGGTCATACTATTGGCGCCGGAGCGATTACCAAGGTGGTTAAATAAGAGCTAGAATTTGGTACACCCCGCTGATTTTCAGCGGGGTGTATTTTTTCTTGATAGTGCAATAAAAACTCAATTAGGGACAAAATAAGGCCAAGGCCTTTACATCTGGTAGCAGATTTAGTATAATTCCCGTCTACGAGATATTGACTTAACCAGAGGAAAAAGGAACCTTAACAATGGCTAATAACACGCAATCACAAAATAAGATCCGTATTCGGCTCAAGTCATACGATCACCGGGTGATTGATGATGCTGGAAGAAAAATTTTAGAGACTGCCCTTTCTACAGGCGCTAAAGTTGTTGGTCCAGTGCCATTACCCACACACGTAAAGTGGTTTACCGTGTTGGTATCGCCACACACTGATAAAGATTCTCAGGAACATTATCAGATCAAGACACATAAGCGAGTGATTGATATCATCAATCCAACCAATAAAACTATCGACTCGCTCATGCATCTTGAGCTACCGGCTGGTGTGTCAATTCAGATAAAAATGTAATTGATTCGCTTGCAGGCAAAAGGCTGCTGTTCAAGCCAATGATGAATAAACTTAATACACAAAAAAAAGCAATTGAATCAGCGCTGCCCGCTCGAGGTGACACTGAAAAAATTGCCTTGCAGGCAATAATTTTGACAGAAAATAGGTATGATCAACGATATATTTGCAACCAAACTAGGAATGACCCAAGCCTGGACCAAAGATGGCAAGCGCTTGGCCGTTACCCGCTGTAAACTCAGTGATAATATAGTTATTGGTAAAGAAGTTACCGAAGTTCTCAATAAAAACACTCAAAAGCATCAAACCGTACCCTGCACCATCCTCGAAGTCGGTTACGGTAAGAAAAAACTCAAAAACATGTCAAAACCACTCAGAAACAGATTAGAAAAGAGTGGTTTTAATTTTGGAGTCAGTCAAATTCAGGGTATCAGAATTTATGGTCCTGAAGAAAACAGCGAAACAGTCAAAGTTGGCGATATCATTAAGGCCGACTCCGTTTTATCTGTGGGTGATATTGTCCAGGTTCAAGGTGTTACCAGCGGTAAAGGCTTTGCCGGCGGCATGAAGCGGCATGGTTTTGCTGGTGGACCGAAAACTCACGGACAGTCAGACCGCGCCAGAGCAGTTGGTTCTATTGGCGCCGGCACTAGTCCGGGCAGAGTTTGGCCTGGGCAAAAAATGCCAGGTAGAGCTGGAAACATTACTGCTACCGTTCGAGGTTTGGTAGTAGTTCATTTAGATCAAGAACAGGGTGAAATTTGGCTGAGCGGTCCAATTCCTGGCGTGATCAACACCAACGTCAAAATTTCCAAAATGGGCAAAAGTAAAAATGTTGTTTTGGATAAAAAAGCCTCAGGCATTCAGGAGACCGAACCCAAAGAGGTAGTAACTGAAGAAACAGAGCCAAAAGAGGCGAAACCTGCTGAAAAACCATCAGCAGCGCTTGAGGAATAGAAAAATGAAAGTCGTAAGTATTACCAAAACCGGCACCAAAAGTTCCATCACTGTCAGTGATGAATTATTTGCGGCGGCTGTAAACAAAGTTGTCCTTGGTCAGGCTATCAGGGTTTATCTTTCCAACCTTCGCCAGGGTACTAGTCAGGTAAAGACCAGGGGTGAAGTTGCTCGGACTAAAAGGAAATGGTACAAACAAAAAGGCACGGGCAATGCTCGCCATGGCGCCAGAAGTGCTCCAATTTTTGTGGGTGGCGGTGTGACTCACGGTCCGACCGGACTGGAAAACTGGAGTAAAAAACTTACGACTAAGTTAAAGAAAAAAGCCTTGATTAGCGCCCTGAGCGCTCAGGCAAAAAATGTTTATGTCATTGACTATATTAAAGACCTTAATGGCAAAACCAAAGAAGCGGTAACAGCGCTGTCTCCAATTTTAGAAGCAAATGACAAGTTGTTGGTAATTTTGCCCGAGCGCAACGACTTGGTTGAGCGTGGCTTGAGAAATATTCCTCAAGTCTTGATGAGAACCGCTCATGAAGTTAATGCCCTTGATGTGGCGTTAGCCAACAAAATCGTGGCTACTAAACAATCAATTGCCGGTCTGGAAACCAGGCTTTTGGGAACCAAATCAGCCGTCAAGCCAGTGGTTAAACCTACAGCAACAGTTGCGGAAACGAAAACAGCTAAAAAAGCCAAAACCACCCAAGCAGCCAAAACTACCAAAAAAACCAAAGCCACCAAGCAAGAGAAATAAAATATGAACCCGTATATCATCAAAAAACCACTGATTACCGAAAAAACTGTTGAGTTAGCCAATAAGCAGAATATTTATACTTTTGCCGTTGGCACTACTACCAATAAAAATCAGATCAAAGAGGCCATTGAGGAGCTTTACGGCGTTACAGTAGTGGCAATTAACACTGTGGTTAGGCAACCGGAAGAAAAGAAAACGGGTAAGAAAAGACTAAACACTGTTATGCCAAAGAAAAAAAAGGCTTTGGTCAAGTTAGCTGAAGGTCAAACAATAGATTTGTTTGATATATCAGAATAAAATGAGATAATAGAGAGATATTATGTTGAAGAAAAAGAAAGCCACCAGCGCGGGAAGACGTCACCAAGTGACGGTTGACCGCTCTCAACTGCACAAAGGCAAACCTGAAAAAACTCTTTTGGTTTCAGGTCACAAAAAACGCCAGGGCAGAAATTCAAGCGGTAGGATTACCGTGCGTCATCGTGGTGGTGGAGTCAAAAAGAAGCTGAGAATAATCGACTGGAAGCGTTCAAAGAGAGACGTTCCAGCTAAGGTTGTTCGTCTGGAATATGATCCAATGCGCAGTGCAAACTTGGCTTTACTACAGTATGTTGACGGAGAAAAGGCTTATATCCTTGCTCCTCAGGGTCTTGAAGTGGGAAGTCAGGTAATAGCCGGTGACGAAGTTGAGCCCAAGCCGGGAAATGCTTTGCCATTGAAAAATATTCCTATTGGCATGCTCATTCACAACATCGAAATGAGACCGATGAAAGGGGCGCAAATTGTTAGAGGTGCGGGTACCGGAGCGATGATTCAATCCAAAGAGGGAGCGTATATTACTGTCCAGTTGCCATCCAAAGAGATGAGGTTGATTCATGAAGACTGTTTCGCTACAATCGGCCAGGTTGGCAATCAGGATTGGAAGAACAGAAAAATCGGCAAGGCCGGCAGAAAACGCTTGATGGGTATTCGTCCAACGGTTCGTGGCGTGGCTCAGCACCCCGGGTCTCACCCGCATGGTGGTGGTGAAGGCAGATCGCCGGTGGGTATGAAGCATCCTAAGACTCCATGGGGCAAACACGCTGGAGGCAAGAAGACTCGTAAGAAAAACCACCGTTCTGACCGTTGGATTGTACAAAATAGAAAAGGCAAATAGTAAGAAGAACTTATGTCACGTTCAAGTAAAAAAGGGCCACACATCGACGAAAAACTGCTAGCAAAAGTGATGCAGCAGAAAAATACCGGAGACAAAACTCCGATCAAAACTTGGGCACGCCAGTGCGCCATTTCACCTGATTTTGTGGGTCATACTTTTATGGTTCATCAGGGCAAAAATTTTGTTGAGGTTTTTGTGAATGAAGCGATGGTTGGTCATAAGTTGGGGGAGTTTGCCCCAACTCGCACTTTTAGAGGTCACGGCAAGATTGTGAAACGTGTGCTAACCAAAACTTAAAGGATTTATGTTAATTACGGCTACACAGAAAAATACCAGACAAGCTCCACGCAAAGTTCGTGAAGTGGCTAACGCTGTTAAAGGTATGGAAATTGAACGAGCGATCAGGCAATTGGCTGTCATGGATAGGCGGGCATCTACGGTAGTGCTCAAAACCTTGCGCCAAGCTGTGGCTAACGCCACCAACAATCACGGTGCCAAATTTGAAGATTTAACTCTAAAGAACATTACCGTTGATCAAGGGACAACTTACAAAAGATGGCGCGCAGTTGCCAGAGGTCAGGCTCACGGCATCGAAAAAAAGACCAGTCATGTCAAAGTAGAACTGGAAGTCAAAAAGGATGACAAATAAATATGGGACAGAAAGTTAACCCCACCGGCTTTAGATTAGGTATCACTTACACCTGGAAGTCAAGGTGGCATGCCGATGAGGCTGACTACTCCGACAAGGTGTTGGAAGATTACCGTTTGCGCAAATATCTTAATCAAGAATTGGCCAATGCTGGTTTGGTTCAGGTTGATATTGAGCGCTCACTCACAGCCATCAAAGTTATTTTACATGTTTCAAGGCCTGGTGTGGTGATCGGCAAGGGCGGCTCTAATTTGGAAAACATCAAAGCCGGGATCGAAAAAATTCTCAATGTTCAGAAATTGAAAAAGGACAAAGTCAAGATTGATTTGAGAGTGGAGGAAGTTAAGCAGCCCGATTTAAGCGCCAAACTGGTGGCTGAAAGAATTGAACAGCAACTGATTAAACGCTACCCACACCGTCGTGCTGTTACCCAGGCTTTGGAAAAAGTCATCCAGGCAGGAGCGAAAGGCGTAAAAATTCAATTTTCCGGCCGTATTGGCGGATCTGAAATTGGCAGAACCGAGAAATATTTTGAAGGCAGTGTACCGACTCAAACATTAAGAGCGGACATTGATTACCACCAAATTCCTGCTCGTACTAGATCAGGATATGTTGGTATCAAGGTTTGGATTTATAAGGAAGACGTAGTTTAGTCTAAAAGAGGTAAAATGTTACAACCAAAGAAAACTAAATTCAGAAAACAATTCAGGGGCAAGCGAGGCGGCACGGCTCAGCGCGGTACTGAAGTGGTTTTTGGTGAGTTTGGTCTGAAAGCTACTACTCGAGGGTGGGTTTCAGCCAGGCAAATTGAAGCTGCCCGTAAGAAAATTACTTTTATGACTAAAAGAAGTGGTAAGTACTGGGTGCGGGTGTTTCCCGACAAACCTATCACCTCCAAACCGGTAGGTGTCAAGATGGGCTCAGGCAAAGGCGCCATTGATAGTTATGTGGCTGTGGTTAAACCCGGCATGGTTTTGTTTGAACTTGGCGGTGTCAGCGAAGAGATTGCTAGAGATGCTTTCCGTAAAGCTGCTCACAAGCTGTCCGTACAAACTTCATTTGTCGAGAAATAAAATATGAAACAACAGAGAAATGACATTACTGCTTTGCACACCACCAAAATTTCTGAGTTGGAATCACAACTTCGAGAGCTGGAGGTGCAATTGGCTCAAGCCAGATTGGCCAAAGTTGCTGGTAAACTTAAAGACACAGCCACAATCAAGAGAACCAGTGATGCCATTGCCCGCATCAAAACGGTGATGAGAGAGCAGGCTTTAGTTGCCGGCCAGGATCAGGAAGAAACAACTGAAGCAAAGGATGAAAAATAAAGTATGAAAAAAACCATGCAAGGTACTGTTCTAGCTTTAGCTGAAAAAACTGCCAAAGTCAGTGTGGCAACGATGTGGACTCATCCGCTCTATCAAAAAAGCGTCAAGCGCACCAAAAATTATGCTTGTCACGTCGAGGGTATTGGTTTGGCAGTAGGAGATGAAGTTTTAATCGAATCTTCCCGCCCTGTTAGTAAAACCAAGAAGTTTAAGGTAGTTGCGAAAGTTGGGAAGGCAGCATGATCCAATTAAGGTCCGTATTACATGTTGCTGATAACAGCGGAGCCAAAAGAATTCGGGTAATCCAAGTTCATGGTGGCTCCAAGCGCCGGTTTGGTCATATTGGCGATATCGTCACCGCCTCAGTGATTGTGGCCGACGCCGGTGGCAACCTGAAAAAAGGTGAAATTGTTAAAGCCGTGGTGGTGAGAACCAGAAAAGAAAAAAGACGATCATCTGGTGAGTACATTAGATTTGATGACAACGCAGCCGTGATTATTGAGTCAATTAGCAGTCCAAGTCCGGTGGGCACTCGGGTTTTCGGTCCGATCGCCCGCGAGGTCAAAAACAGAGGTTTTAATAAAATAGCTAGTTTAGCGCCGGAGGTATTGTAGGAGAGATATGAAATTTCAAGTTGGCGACCAAGTCAAGATCACTACAGGCAAAGACAAAGGCAAAACAGGCACTATTACCAGAGTAATTCCTGGGAAAAACGAGGTGGTAGTAGCAGGTATCAACCTCTATGCTAAACACACTCGTCCGATGGCTGGTCGGCCGGGAGAAAAAGTGGTCTTGGAAAGACCGCTTGAGGCTGCTAAAATTGCCATTCTCAACGACCAGAGTCAGCTTGACAGGATTGGTTACTCGGTAGACAAAAAAGGTAACAAAACTAGAATATTTAAAAAAACCGGCAAAGTCATTCCGGAACCAAAGAAACCAACGGAAGAAAAAAGCAAGAAATAATTGGTAATCTATGTCAACATTAAGAGAAATTTATACCAGCGAAATAGTCCCAGCTCTCCAAAAAGAGTTTGGCTACAAAACTACCTACGCAGTTCCTAAATTGGAAAAGATCGTAGTCAATATTAGTGTGGCCGATCCGCAAGAGCCTCGTCAGCGCTCTCAGGTGATCGACAACATTGTGGAACAATTCAGACAAATTACCGGTCAGCAGCCTCAGATTACCAAAGCCAGAAAATCAATCGCTGGCTTCAAACTCAGGCAAGGCGATCCGCTTGGAGTGATGGTGACTCTGCGTGGCAAAAGAATGTGGGAATTTTTGGAAAAACTTATCAGCATTGCTCTGCCACGGGTCAAAGATTTTCGCGGTGTTTCGGCTAAAGCCTTTGATGGTCAAGGTAATTACAGCCTTGGCATTGAAGAACAGATTATCTTTCCGGAAATCAACTATGACCAGATTGAGAGCGTCAGAGGTTTGCAGGCCGTTATTGTGACCACAGCTAAGACAAACAAAGAGAGTTTTTCACTTTTGCAAAAATTAGGCTTACCATTTGAGAAAGAAGAATAATCATGGCCAAGAAATCAAAAATCATCAAATCAAATAGATTAATCGCCAAGCGCAAAGCTCTTAAAGCGTCAGGCGAACCCAGAGTAAACAAAGTATCGACTCGAGGAGTAAACCGTTGTAAAATAACAGGTCGACCAAGAGGGTACATGCGCTATTTTGGTCTGAGTAGGCTAACTTTCAGGGAATTAGCAAGTAAAGGCGAGCTTCCTGGGGTAGTAAAAGCAAGTAAGTAATGTATGACTGATCCAATCGCAGATTTAATCATCAGAATCAAAAACGCCTTTATGGCCAGCAATAAAGAGGTGTTGGTGCCGTACTCAAAAATCAAAAAGAGTATTGCCGATATTCTGATGAGCGAGGGCTATGCTGAAAAAGTTGAAGTGATTGAAGGTAAGCCATTTGCTCAAATTAAAATTACCCTCCGCTATGTGGGCAGAGTGCCGGCGGTAACTGACGTCAAACGTTTATCAAAACCAGGCAGGAGACTTTACACTACGGCTAACGATATACCAAGAGCTTTGGGCGGCTACGGCATCACCATCCTTTCTACCAGCAAAGGAGTGATGACCGACTCGAACGCCAGAAAGCAAAACCTGGGAGGAGAGCTTTTGTGCCAGGTTTGGTAAAGACTTGGTAAAGGCTTAAAGGAAAAACATCATGTCAAGAATCGGCAATACACCAATCAAAATACCCAGCGGCGTTACCGTCAACGTAGCCGGTGAGGTGGTGGAAGTCAAAGGCCCTAAAGGCCAACTGCAGGCCCCCATGTTTAAAGGCATTGAAGTGAAGGTGACGGATGGCGAAGTAGTGGTAGCTCGCAAAAATGATGATGATCAAACCAGAGCTTTTCATGGCTTGGCCAGAAATTTGATCAAAAACCATGTAGTTGGCGTGACTGAGGGTTACAAAAAGACTCTCAAATTAGTTGGCACCGGCTACAGAGTCCAGGCTAAAGGAACAGGCATTAGTATGTCCCTGGGTCTTTCTCATGATGTTGAGTTCCAACCAGAGGCAGGAGTTACTGTCAAAACCGAAGGCAATGACACCATTCACATTGAGGGCATTGATAAACAACGGGTTGGCCAGGTTGCAGCCGATATCCGTAAGGCCCGGCCACCAGAGCGCTATAAAGGTAAAGGCATCAGGTATGAAGATGAAGTGGTGAGAATCAAACCAGGAAAGACAGTTGCTTAAAGTAGTTAAGAAATTAGTATGCCAAAAATCGCTCATAACACCACCAAAGTAGAACGAAGAAAAAGACGCGTTGGCGCTCAGTTGTTTGGCACAGCCAAGCGACCAAGAGTGAGCGTTAGGCGTTCAAATAAGTTTGTTTTCTTACAAGCAGTTGATGACTCGGCAGGCCAAACTGTGGCTTCAGCCCATGACAAGCAAGTCAAGTCCGCCGGCAAAAAAGCCATAACCAAGACCGAAACGGCTAAGCTGAGCGCCCAGTCTTTGGCTCAACAGCTCAAGCAAAAGAAAATCGGCGCGGTCATTTTTGACAGAGGTCAGTACAAATATCACGGCAGGGTTCAAACTGTAGCTCAGACTCTTCGTGATGAAGGCATAAAAGTTTAGGAATTATATGGCAAACCCACGCGAACAAAACGAATTTGAAGAGAAAGTCATTCAAGTCTCTCGTGTTTCCAAAAAAACCAAAGGCGGTAACAAAATCGGCTTTTCTGTTTTGATGGTTGTCGGCGACAAAAAAGGTCGCGTTGGAGTGGGTTTGGGCAAAGCACCAGACGTAGTTTCAGCTATTCGCAAGGGGATTAAAAAAGCTAAGAAAAAAATGATTGATGTCCCTTTGGATGGGACCACTATTCCTTTCCCGATTGAGGTTAAGGAAGGCGCTGGCAGAATTCTGCTGAAACCTGCGCCGCAGGGCTCAGGTGTGATTGCCGGAGGTCCGGTGCGCGCGGTGGTGGAAGCCGCGGGTATTAGAGATATCTCCAGTAAAATCATGGGTTCTGAAAATCAAGCTTCTAATGTTTATGCTACTTTTGCAGCGATGCAGCAAATCAAGAAAATTGTCGAACTGAAAAGCATTAAGCTGAGGTCAATTGCCGATATTGAAGCAGAAGAAGATAAAAAGCAAGAAGAACTTCAGGAAAAACATAAGAAACGGGCTGAAGAAAAGCAAGAGAAAGAAATACAAGAGCGAGTTGCCAAAAAGTCGGCGGCTAAGAAACTGGCGGCCAAAAAACCGGCAACTAAAAAAGTAGCGGCTAAAAAGCCCGTTGGCAAAAAGCCCGCCGCCAAGAAACCCGCCGCCAAAACGGCCAAAAAAGCCGCAAAAAAAACCGAACAGAAATAAGGACTTAAATCATGTCACTTTTAAATCAACTACCGAGCATCAAAGCTAACAGCAAAAAGCGTGTTGGCAGAGGCTATGGCTCAGCCAAAGGCGGCCACACCGCCGGCAGAGGCCAAAAAGGCCAAAAATCCCGTGGAGGAAGCAAAATTCCTCTTTGGTTTGAGGGTGGACAGCTGCCTTTAATCAAAAGACTGCCGTTTTTGCGAGGTAAAGGCAGGTTTAACGTGGTTCGCCCCACCGCAGAAATCACCTTAAACACCATTGAAAAAATGCAGGCAACGGAAATTTCCTTAGCCAGCCTCAAGGCAGAAAAAGTGATTGATGTCAGGTTCAAAAAGGCAAAAATTATTGCCACCGGTAAATTAACTCGAAAAGTTCAGGTCAAAGGCATCAAAGCTTCCCAGGCTGCAGCAGCAGCAATCGAAGCGCTCGGTGGATCAGTTGAATAGTTGTTCAGCCTTTGCAGTTGAGTTATACTAACCACCTGGCGGTTTCACCAGAAACAAACATGAAAAGATTTACTGCCTTTATTAAAAAAGTAACGCAGAACCGGGACCTCCGGAAAAAGCTGCTGTTTACCGCAGGCATATTTTTAGTATACCGTTTTTTGGCTCACGTCCCCCTGCCTTCCATTGATATCGCCCAACTCAGAACGCTTTTTGCCTCCAACCAATTTTTGAGCTTGCTCAATATTTTTTCCGGTGGCACTTTGGCTAATTTTTCCGTGGTGGCTTTGGGAATCAACCCCTACATTACCGCCTCAATTATTATGCAGTTGATGGGTATGGTGGTGCCGCAGATCAAAGAAATGCAGAAAGAAGGCGAGTCGGGCCGGGAAAAAGTCAATCAATACACCCGGATGCTGACAGTGCCTCTAGCGGTGGCGCAGAGTGTTTCGGTACTGGCGCTTCTGCGGGCGCAAGGCCTGGTGCAAAGCACCGAACCAATCGCCATTATTGCCATGATTATCACCCTGGTAGCCGGCGCCATGATTATCACTTGGCTTGGCGAACTGGTTTCTCAATATGGACTGGGTAATGGCATCTCAATTATTCTTTTGGGTGCTATTATCAGCCAGCTTCCCACTGCCGCTGGCCAGGTTTTAGCCATTACCACTACTGATCAATTACTGACCATGATTTCCTTTATTGCAGTGTTCTTGTTGATTATCGCAGTTGTAGTTTTTATGAACGAATCAATTCGTAAGATACCGGTGCAGTATGCCAAGCGCCAGCGTGGCAGCAGAGTTTACGGTGGCCAAATGTCTCACTTACCGGTGAAAGTGAATGTGGCCGGAGTGATGCCAATTATCTTTGCTGTGACGATCATGATCGTGCCCTCATTTTTAGCCAGAATTTTGCTTGCCAGTGGCAACACCCGCTTGCTTGATATCGGCCAGTGGCTAACGCTCAATTTCAGCGAAACTTCTACGCTTTACATGGTAGTGTACTTTTTAGTGGTCTTTTTCTTTAGTTATTTCTCAGCTTTAATTTTCTTCAATACCGAAGATATTTCGGAGGAACTGAAGAAAAGTGGCGCCTTTATCCCCGGCATCAGACCGGGAGGCCCAACCAAAAAATACCTCGAATTTGTCGTGACCAGAATTACTTTCGCGGGTGCAATTTTTCTCAGTACCATTGCCATCCTGCCTTCCATAGCTCAGATATTTACCGGTATTACTGCCTTGGCCATCAGCGGTACGAGTGTGCTGATTGTGGTGTCGGTTATTTTGGAAACCGCCAAACAGGCAGAAAGTATGGTTATAGACCAAAACTATGACCAGTACAGGTAAGTATGAATTACAAATCACCGTCTTTTTCAAGGCAAACATAGGAGAAAATAATGCGATTGATCTTAATCGGCATCCAGGGTGCCGGCAAATCAACCCAGGGTAATTATTTGTCTGAACGCTACAAAATTCCCTACCTTTCGTCAGGGCATATTTTTCGGGAAATGGCTCGGGAAAAAACTCAACTTGGCCGTTGGCTGAAGGAAACGATTAATTCCGGCGCGCTGGTGCCAGACGACACCGTTTTGGAAGTAGTACTAACTTATTTGGAAAAACCTGAGTACGCCAATGGTTATATTTTGGATGGATTTCCCCGGACCGTCACTCAAGCTTCGGCTTTTAATGGCGGCGTTGATAAAGTCGTTTACATTGAGGTTTCTCAAAAAGAAGCGCTTTGGCGGATTTCCGGCCGCGAGGAAGAGCGCGACGACGAAACGCTCAAGGCTATCAGAAAAAGGATTGAGCTCTTTTACGAAGTCACCAAACCGGTGCTCGGTTTTTACGAAGAGCAAGGCAAGCTGATTACTATCGACGGTGAGCAGCCGATCGAGAAAGTTTCGGCAGATATTGTGGCCGCTTTGGATGAACATTTTAGCAACAAATAACTGGAAAAAATTAAACGGGCGGCAAGCGAGATTGGTTTTGTCGCCTGTTTTTGTACAATAAGGATTGTGTAGGATTATGCAGGATTTGGATAAAAAATTGGCTAAAAAAATAACGGCCATGCGTGAAGGTGGCCGGGTTTTAGGCAAAATTAAGCGCCAACTGGTGGATTTTTGCCAACCAGGTTTGGCTTTTGAAGCAGTAGAAGCCCAGGCGCAAGAGCTGATCAGAGCAGCGAGTATGACACCGAGTTTTTCCACCGTGCCCGGCTACTACTGGGCCACTTGCATCATGAAAAATGAAGAAATTTGTCATGGCATTCCGGTGGATAAAACCATGGAGGATGGCGATTTAATCACCATTGATGTGGGTTTGATCAATCAGGGCTACCACCTTGATACCACGATCTCTTTTGGCGTGGGCCAAGTGAGCGGAAAAATGCAGCGTTTTTTGGAAGATGGCCAAAGTATTTTGCGCAAGGCTATCAATCGAGCTAAAGTTGGCAGCTCAGTTTACGATATCAGCTACCAGATGGATAAGGGGCTGCAGAAAAAGGGCTATGGCGTGGTTTATCAGCTCACCGGGCATGGTATTGGCGAAGAACTACACATGGAGCCGGAAATTCCGGTTTTTGCCCATAAACCCCACAAAAAGATTATCCTTCAAGCAGGTCAAACTTTGGCCATTGAAGTCATGTACACCATGGGTAAGCCTCAGCTAGTGACAGCTGCCGACGGCTGGACTTACAAGACGGCTGATGGCTCGCTTTCGGGCATGTTTGAAGAAACGGTCTTAGTGACTGAAAATGGCCCGGAGATACTGACAAAAGCCAATTAATTTGCTATAATAAGCGCTTCGTTATGGGAAAAGTACAAGAACACAAACGATCAGCTAAAACCAAAAAACAGGTGGATACAACCGGTAAAAAGGCAGACCGCCCCGACCGGTTTGAAATTGAGGGTGTGGTGGAACAATGCCTGCCCAACACTATGTTTAGGGTGAAAATTACCGACTCTGAAGTAGAGCCGATGGTTGGTCGTGAAGTGCTGGGCACTTTAGTGGGTAAAATGAGGCTTTACCGAATCAGAGTGATGCCAGGCGACTACATCAAGGGCTATATCACAAAATATGACCTCAATAAGTGTAAAATCACCTATAGGTCAACGAAAAGTGGTTCGCAGTAAAATTACTGCTTTTAATTTTCATATTTCTGAGGTATAGTTCAAGCCTGCTCGACAAAGAAAGCAACATGAAAGTTAAGTCATCTATTAAGAAAATGTGCTTGCACTGCAAGATTATCCGCCGCAAAGGTGTGGTGCGGGTAGTGTGTCCGGTGTATCCTAAGCACAAGCAAAGGCAAGGCTAAAGGAACAATATGCCCCGTATCGTTGGAATCGACATACCTGATGAAAAGAAGATTCTGTACTCGTTGCAGTATCTTTATGGTGTGGGCCCGACTCGCGCCAAGAAAATTCTTGCTCAAGCCCAGGTAGGCGAAAACAAAAGAGCCAGAGATCTTGATGCCAATGAGCTCAACCGGATTCAGCGCGCTCTGGACGACTACATGCTTGAGGGTGATCTGAGAAGAGATGTTAATGATAATGTTGACCGCTTGAAAAGAATTCGTTCCTATCGGGGTTTGCGCCACAAAATGGGGCTTCCCACCCGCGGCCAACGCACCCGGACCAACTCCAGAAACGCTCGTGGCGCTTCAGGACAAAGAAGGACAGTTGGTTCAATGACCAAGGAAATGGCGGCCAAGTTAGAAGCGGCCAAGAAGTAAGATCGGGCAAAATATGGCAAAACAACAAATTAAAAAGAAAACCACTCCGCGCAAAAACAACGCCGTCGTTCCTAAAGGCAGAATGTATGTCACTGCCACTTTTAACAGTACTTTAGTCAGTATTACCGATGACAAAGGCAACGTGTTGTGTTGGTCAACTGCCGGCGAGTCAGGTTTTTCCGGCTCAAGGAAGTCTACGCCCTACGCGGCCACAGTGACGGTAGAAAACGCGGTCAACAAAGCCAGAGGCTACGGCATGAACGCTATGGATGTTTTCCTCAAAGGCCCAGGACCAGGACGGGATGTGGCGCTGAGAGTATTGCGGGCACAAGGAATTAGAGTGCCGATGATTGTAGACAAAACCCCAGACCCTCACAATGGTACCAGACCAAGAAAAGCCAAGCACAACAAATAACGGCAGTTCAAAAAGGATATATGGCACGCTATACAGGACCAAAAAACAAATTATCTCGGCAAATCGGTGAAGACCTTGGACTCAAGGCCAATCCGCTTAAGGTTGCCAGAAGGATGAGAATTCGCCCGGGCCAACATGGAGCCAGGGGGCGGAGAAAGCTGTCTGAGTATGGTATCCAGCTTAAGGAAAAACAAAAAGTTAAATATATTTACGGCATTTTGGAAAAGCAGCTCCACAGTTTGTATGAAGAAGCTAGCAAAAATCCCACCGCTACCGGCTCGGCTCTCTTGAGCTTGCTTGAGAGAAGGCTGGACAACGTGGTTTACCGCATGGGTTGGGCACCAACCAGGTCGGCAGCCAGACAGATAGTTTCGCATGGCCATGTGCGAATTAATGATAGAAAAATGAATGTGCCGTCTTATCGAGTTCAAGTTGATGATATTATCACTCTTTCGGATAAAGCCATGAAAATTCCTGTAGTGCTTCAACAACTAGAAGCCCAAGCAGAAACCAAGGACTGGTTGGAAAGAAAGAACGCAGTTGGCAAAGTTGCCAGATTGCCCGAAAGAGACGATATTACCGAAGGCATTGAGGAGCAGTTGGTAGTCGAGTACTACAGTCGCTAAAGGAACTTAATTAGTAAGTAGTAAAAAGTATTAACTTATCCGGACACGGATTTTCCCCGCCCCAGGCGGAGAAGAGGAGAAACAAGGAGAAAACATTATGAGTCAAGATATCTCAAACTACCCGGTCATGAACCCAACCTTCCAGATGGAAGAGAAAAAACTGGCCGACAACCAAGCTATTGTGACGATTGAGCCACTTGAAAGCGGCTATGGTCACACCGTTGGCAATGCCTTGAGGCGGGTACTTTTAACTTCTTTGCCCGGACATGCCATTACTCAGGTGAGGGTTGAGGGCGCTGAGCACCTCTACAGCACTTTGGAAGGCATGACCGAAGATGTGTTCGAATTATCGCTTAACATCAAGCAAATTAGAGTAAAATCGACTAGTAATGATCCGGGAACACTGAGACTTTCAGTTCAGGGTCCTGCTCAAGTCACTGCAGCTGACATTGAAGCTTCGGCCGGTTTTGAAATTCTCAACCCCGAGCTTCACTTGGCTACTTTAACAGCTAAAACCAATCTCGATCTGGAGATGACGGTTGAGGCAGGTTTGGGTTACGAAGTAGCTGATGAAAAAAAGGCCAGCGCCATTGGCGACATTATTGTTGACGCACTCTATTCACCCATTGTTAAAGTTTCCTATGAAGTGGAACAAACCCGGGTGGGCCGCCGCACCGACTACGACAAAATTATTCTGGATATTACTACTGACGGCAGCATCGAACCAATCGAAGCGGTCAAACAGGCAGCCAGGATTTTGGCCAAGCAATTTGTGCAAGTTTTTGAGCCCGTAGTAATTGAAGAAGAAGTGCATGAAGATGAACTTTCGCCTGAGGAGGCAGAAGTTTTGCGACTGACTGTGGAAGAACTGGATCTCCCCACCAGGATTGCCAATGCCCTGAGAAAAGGTGGTTTCAAAACAGTGGGTGACTTGGCCGGCGCGGATAAAGATGTAGTGGCGAAGGTGAAAAACTTAGGAGAGAAAAGCGTTGATGTTATCAACAGCGCCTTGCAAAAGAAAGGCGTAAGCCTGGGAGAATAAGATGAGACACAGAGTACAAAAGCGCAAGTTTAACCGCGACACCAACAATCGCAAAGCCTTGTTGAGGAACTTGGTTCGTCAGTTGGTTGAGCATGGTTCAATTACTACCAGCGAAGCCAAAGCTAAAGAAACTAAAAGAGTAGCTGACAAATTAATTGGCAAAGCTAAAACTGACAACTTGGCTACCAGAAGAAAGTTGCACACTTTTTTTGGCAAGCGCGATGTGGTCAATACTTTAATTGAGCGGGTAGCACCGGTGTTTACCAAAAGAAAATCTGGTTTTACCAGAATTGTGAAAATTGGTAGTCGTCGTGGCGACAACAGCCCGGTGGTAAAACTCGAACTGGTGGAGCAACGAGAGTTATTGCATACTTTGCGAAATCCTGAAGCGAAAGTAGCAGCTAAAACCACCAAATCTGTCAAGACCACTAAAACTATCAGGGCGGCCACCAAGACAACTAAAACAACCAAGAAGAAGGCGGCATAAATTATGCAAAAAACTTACATGCACAAACCGGCTGATGTGAAAAGAGAATGGCACTTGATGGATGCTCAAGATCAGGTATTGGGTCGTTTCGCTACTCAGGTGGCAGAGAAACTCATCGGCAAGCACAAAAAAGAATTCACCCCTCATGTTGACGGCGGTGATTATGTGGTGGTTATTAACGCGGTTGAGATTGCGGTGACCGGCAACAAGAGAACTGACAAAAAATATTACCGTCATTCAGGTTTTCCCGGCGGCTTGAAAGTTCGCACTTTTGACGAACTTCAGCAGAAATTTCCTGAAAAAATTATTGAATTAGCCGTTAAAAACATGCTACCTAAAAATAAGCATCAAGATGAGCGCATGACTCGACTCAAAGTCTACGCTGGTAGTGAGCATAAGCATCAGAGCCAACTCACCGCTAAGGACAAGGGAGCAAAATAAGGAAAGTATGGCATTAAAATTAGGCAAAAAACAAAACCGCGTTAAGAAAATTATTAAGAAAGCCAGCCAAACCAATGTTCGCGCGGCGGGAGCAGACAGCGCTGTTAATTCCAACCTTACTCTGCCAACAGGTAGATTTACTGAGGGTCTGGGTCGTAGGAAAGTGGCTATAGCCAGGGTCAGGCTTTACGAGTCTAAGGGCGATTTTGTAGTTAATGGCCAATTAGTCACCGATTATTTTGCCGGAGTGATGAATGTAGTCAAGCTTTATAATCAGCCGTTTGAAATTACCAATACTAAAGACAAATTTGCCGTCACCGTGAAAGTGAGTGGTTCCGGACTGCCAGCGCAATTAGAAGCAATGGTTCACGGTATTGCTCGCGCTTTGGTTGAGTATGATCCGGAAAATCGGCCTCTTTTGAAACAAGCGGGCTTGCTCACCAGAGATCCGAGAATGAAGGAAACGCGCAAACCTGGCAGGGGCGGTAAAGCCAGACGCAAGCGTCAATCACCAAAGCGGTAAGGTGGGAATTTTCCAGTCGCCTTTGGGATATCTTCTCTTGAGGTAGGCCATCATGTCATCCATAGTCCAAGTTTGCGTATCATCAAGCTCGTTTTTGTTTATTCTGGGATTGGTGTAAACTTTGCCATTGCCCAACTGAATTTTGGTTACTCCTGGAGGCAAATGCTGAAAAATGATCACTCTGTACACGTTTTCGACTAATGGGCTTAAAGGAATTTTTGAACCTGTTTCTTCGTCAAAATAAAATCCAGAATTCAGCGCTCTGATGGCCTCATCAATTTTCAACGCCATTTGAATAATTTTTGCCTCTTGCTCTTCCCCCACATCCACCGCGTGAGGTTTTTTAGTAGGCAAGTTAAAATTTATTCCAAATATCTCAACCATCAATGCCTTTCTTTAACTACTAGCACTACTATACCTTTTTAGGCTCCAATTCCAAAGCCAAAGGCTAAAAGTAAAAAAGCCAATTCCAAAAAAGCTGGCCATGACACCAGTGTAGGTGGGTGGCTGGTTGATGAGAATTTGACTGGGAATGGTGATCATCATGCCTACTGGTACCAAGAAAAACAATGCCAAGCGAATTGGTTCCAGGTAAATGGTGACGGGAAACCGAGCCATGTCCATCAGGTCGCGATAAAGCCAGGTGGCGCCATCGATTTCGGTGGTGAGGATGCCGATGGCTAGGATGATGATGTGTAGCGCTGCAGCAATGAGGAAAGCATTGGCGAGCAGAAGCAAGTACCAGGCTAGTGAAGCAACGGTGATGGTTAGCTCAAGCTGCAGCGCAATCCAAATACTAATCACCGTAGTAGGAATGACAAAAACAGCATCATTGAAATCGGGGTGGCCAGTGAGGGTTTGAAAAAGCGTATTAACTGGCTTGGCCAGGAGAAAATCCAACTCACCGCGCCTAACTTGTTGAGAAAACATGTACACTCCTCGGAAAAACACCTGAGACATCAAATCAATGAACTGATAGGTTAGGAAAAAGACAATCATTTCGTCAGTGGTGTAACCGGCAAAAGTATCAATAGTTTCTCTGATCAAAAACAAAACCAAAAGCGACATGGCAAACCTGATCACTTTGCCGGTGAAAAATAACGAATTTGTCCAACGATTGACAAAAGTTTGTTGCAGCACGTTGCTGGCCAGAATTCTCCAGACTTTAAAGTGGGTTTTCAGTCGTTTTAAGTTCATTATATTCCTATTGTCCGGCAGCATCATAACTTTTCAAGCCCCGGCCCCAAATATATTTCACCAGCCAGCCAAAAAATACAATCCAAGCCAAGAGCGTGAGCGTGTGTGTGAGCAATTCCTGGGGATTGAGTTTATCAAGAAACAACTGAGTCTGCATAAAGGCAAAATAAGGGAACGGAGTCATAAAAATAATCTTTTGCAGTAGTTCTGGCAAAATATTGAGAGGGAAGAGTTTGCCGGCAGTGATGTTAATGATCATGAAAAAGAGAAACCTTGGACCCCAAGTGTCCGGACTCCAAAAACCAAAAGCGCCAAAAAGCAAAGTAATCAGAAAATTCAAAATAATGCCACCCATCATCCAAACCAGAAATAGCAAAAAATTGTTTAAGCCAGGCAAAAAGATGACCGGCTGAAAAATCAAAAATAGTAGGGAAGTTTCAATGACCAAAAACCCGACATTTTTTAATTTATCGGCAATTTCTTGAGTGGCAAAATAGCCATAAACATTCATTGGTTTAATTAAAAACTGACTTAACTCACCGGAATAAACAATATTGGCTAAATTATTGAGAGCGGTAGCAATAATCGCGCTTTGCAAAAAAGCGGCCAGAAAAATATAGGTGATCATTTCTTGCTGATTGTAGGCAAAAGCGCTCTCAGTGGCGCCAAAAATGACCGTCCAGAGGGTCAGCGCCATGATGGTGGAGAGAAACTGGCGAAAGCGCCACATCAAGATACTGGCCCGGTAGACCAGACCGTTTTCCCAAGCCACTTTGGTTAAAACCCAATATTTTCGCATGATGATTACCGCGCAGCCCTTTTTTCACCCTTTTTCACAGATTTTCACGCTTTTTGACCCAGGCTTTCACGCTTTTTTCACAACTTTTCACGCCGCTTGAGTATCACTGAAGACTTCACGGATAATGGCCTCAATTGGCGGCTCTTCAATATTCAAATCTTCTACCGGCAGCTTGTTGAGAATCTTGCCTGCCTGGGTAGTGGCTTGTTTGCGCGGCACCAGCAAAGTAGCCGTGTAAGCAGAACCGTCTTGGTGGTACTCTTTGATCTCACCAAATTTTTTGAGGTCTTTTTCTTTGACTTCCTGGCTAAAAACCAGGGACAGAATTTTGTTGCGGGCGTACTTGTCAATAATATTTTGCAGCTTGCCGTCAAAAACTTTTTTGCCCTCATCAATAATAATGGCCCGCTCACACAGCTCCTTGACGTCGTCCATGTAGTGACTGGTGAGAATAATGGTAGCGCCGAACTCTTGGTTGTACTGCTTGATGAAATCGCGCAGAGTTTTCTGCATCACTACGTCCAGGCCAATGGTCGGCTCATCCAGAAACAGCACTTTAGGATTGTGCAGCAGGGCGGCGATCAGTTCGCACTTCATTCTCTGGCCGAGTGAAAGCTTGCGCACCTGGACATTGAGAATTTTACGCACATCCAGCAAATCCACCAGTTTGTCGAGTGTTTTTTGGAACTCTTGATCAGGAATTTCGTAAATGGCTTTGTTGAGCAAGAAAGTTTCCATGGCCGGCAGGTCCCACCAGAGTTGATTTTTTTGGCCCATCACCAGCGCAAACTGCTTTTGAAACTCCGGTTTGCGATCCCAAGGGTTGTAGCCGAGTACACTAACCGCGCCGCCGGAAGGATAGAGCAAGCCCGAGAGCACTTTCAGGGTAGTAGTTTTGCCGGCGCCGTTTTGGCCAATAAAGCCCACTACTTCACCTTCAAAAATTTCAAAACTAATGTCATCGACCGCCCTGACGGTTTCGTACTCGCGGTGCCAGAGCGACTTAATCGAACCCCAAAGCCCCGGCTCTTTGTGATAAACCTTAAAGTGTTTTTTGAGATTTTTGACAGAAATGATTGTTTTTTTCGACATAGATATTGTTGTATTGTAACGTAATTTTTACGAGCTTGCTGAGGAATATTGCTTCAAACTGTGTTGCCACACGATTTTGCTGAGAGTGACGCTACCCACCGCTGCCACTGCCGACAAGAGCAGTAGCCACCAACTACCCCTGCCCAGCAAAAACAAAGTGGGAATATAGCCGAAAAAGGCCATTGGAATCAAGGTAACCGCCACCAGCTGAAAACTGAAGGGAAACAACGGCTGGGGATATTGGCCAAAATCGCTGATTTTCATGAAAACTTCAAAAACTTGCGAAGCTCTGGTGAGGTAGAAAGCCATGGAAGAATACAAAGACACAATGCCGTAGCAAACCACGATCCCCAGTACAAACGCCACCAAAAACATTAACAGGCCAGCCGGCGTAATCACCGCTTTTAAAGTAAACATTTGGTAAAAAAGCAGCAGCGCCAAGCTTATCATCAACACAAATTGCTCCACTTCCGGCTTGGAGTAAAACGACATAAATTGAGAATCAACCGGTTTGGTCAGGTAAAAATCCAACTTTCCTTGCCGAATATCGAAATAAACAAACTCCCGTGCGCCTTTCATAAAAAGTACAAAACAGCAGGTAAAAATTAGGTGAAAAACCAGAAAGAGCAAATAGCCCTCTGCTTCCGACCAGCCAGCCACCACAGGAGTAATGGTGTAAGCAATCTTGACCATAAAAAACATCACCACAACGTAGGCGGGAGCGTAAAGCGACTGCACCACAAAGTTGACCTTGTAAGCCATGATGGCGTTGAGGTGATAAATGAAAAATTTTCGGTAAAGATTGAGGTACTTGAGCGCTTTTTTCATTTAAATACCCGTGCTTTCATAACTTTTAGAGCCGGCGCGCCAAAGTAAGTCGCGCAAGTAAGTGACGACAACGATCCAGCCGCAAAGAATCCCCAACCCCGCCAGAGCGGTAGTTTTTGGCAGTTCGTGATTCATCATCTGAATGGGCGTGTAAGCCAGGTGTTGAAAAGGCAGAAAGAAAGAGATCTGCTGAAACAACTGAGGAAAAAAGCTAATCGGTACCAAAACACCTGACAAAAATCTAATAACGATCAGCAGCGACCAGCGGATAGCAAAAACATCGTTAAACCAGAAACACAAGCCGGAAATCAAGCTGTACAAACTGAAAGTGAAAATAAAAATTATCGGCATGAAGAGCAAGAGCAAGGCAAAATCACCCAAGCCGGCGTTGAGTGAGTAGCCCAACAGATACAAAATTGGCAAGATCACCAGGAACTTAAATAAAGTTTCTAAAATTATCGTCCCGCTTTCAAAAGAGAAGTAATGCCAGACGGGCGAAATGGGTTTGAGCAAAAACTTGGACAAGTAGCCCAGCTTGATATCTTCATCAATGTACCAAGTGTGTAGGTTGGACAAACTGTACAGAATGGCCGCCAGGAAAAAATAGCGCACGGTTTGGTCTGAGGCCATGATTTGATTGTCACCGCTTTTTTGCACGCCAATCCAAACCAGCGACATCAAAATTACCATGGTGGCGTACTTGAGTGTCCGCAGCACAAAGTCGAAGCGATACTGCATCGTGTCTTGAATGCTGATTTTGGTGACCAAAAGATACTTTTTCATTTTTTGCGCCAATCAAGGTACCAAGCAAGGCCTTTAATTCCCCACGCTGGTGTATTTTTTGATTGAAATTTTGTAAAACCAACCTGCGAAAATTATAAACCCTAAAGTAAAAATCAAGAAATACAATATGAGGGCGTAATTTTCTCTGCCCAGCAAAGCCTCGCTCGGCAAACTAGTCACTAAAGCCAAGGGGAAAAGAGTGGTAAAAACAAACGAGGCCACGCCAGTGTAAATTGAGCGGGGAAACTGATAAATATCCCTCAGAGAAGGCATAATACTAGTGACGTTATCCAGTCTCTCAAACCAAAAGGCGATCGTGGCCGTTACAAACCAGCCGGTGTAAAGGAAAATTAAGCTGATCAACACTAAAGCAATGAAAAGGGCGATGTGTACGATAGAAAGCTCGATCTGCAGGTTTTTAAGCGCCCAAATGAGCACAAATATGCCAATAAGGAGCCTGGGAACGTTGTCATAGCTGTTGCGGTGAACCAATAAGAGGTAAGTGGTGTTGATTGGCCGGATGAGTAGGTCGGAGAGTTGGCCGGAATAAATCATCCGCCGGAAACGCATCATGTTGGGCGCGAACCAACCCCAAGTGAAAGCATCCAGGATAGTGTAGGTGGCCACCACCAAGTAAAGTTCCATCTCGCTCCAGCCGGCGATGTTGTCATTGACACCAATCAACAGCCTGAAGAAAAAGAAATTAAAAGCTGTCCACATCACCGAGACAAAGCTCCAGAAGAAAAAATCAGTCCGGTAGGTCATCATTTGCATTAGCATCAGCTTGCGAAAGTGCCAAAAAAGTTGCCAGTATTTTTTCAGTCCCTTGTTTGTCATTTAGCCTCCCACAGAAGAATACTGTAGCCTGGCTTTTTTCCAGACGAAAGCGGTCAAGGCAAGCATACCTAAAATTACTCCGGTCATATAAAGATAATCAAATGGAACTAAACTGTACTGTCCCTGCAAGAGCATAACAGGGACGACAAACAAGTACTTGAAGGGCAGCAGCTCGACGATGTTACGCATCAGTTCAGGCAGAAAAATCACTGGCATAATGCTGCCGCTGAATAGCGCCACTGTTACCCACTTAAAGTGCTCCAATCCGTTGGAGCCTTCCAGCCAGAAAGTTAGCAGCACAATCCAGAGGCCAAAAATAAATTGGATCAGGTGGGCGGCGAAAAGGACCAGCAAAAATTGCGGCGCGTTGGCAAAAAAGTCCGGTAGGCTGAAGCCGGGAATGAAGAAGTTGATAATGAAAACTAGCAGGCCCAGGACGGGCAAAAAGAGCAAGAAAGCAAAAAACTTGCTGGCCACGCTGGAAGTATAGATTTCCAACAGGTAAGAGAAAGGTCGAATCAGGTAGAAATCGATTTTGCCGTCGCGGATTTGTTCAGCCCGCCAGCCTTCAAAGTGAACAACAGTCAAGCGGTCAATCACCGCCACCATCACGTAATACTGCATCACCTGGATCAGCGAGTAGTCTTGAATGGTGGCCGCGCCACGGTAGATAGCCTGCCAGATAAAAATCATGGTGATGTAGGGGACCAAGTCCATCAACAGCCACAAAAAAGTTTCCGCCCTGAACTGCAGAGAGGTCATCAGACTGAGCCGGAAAAAAGCCAGGTATTTTTTCATGATTGGTCAGCGCTATCAGGGTGTAATGAGGCAGCACTAATTTAATTATTGTAGCAGCAAAAACCCCGACAGGCGCCGGGGTTATTTTTGGTTTTTTAGTTTTGGGCGCGGTTTTACCAAACCTTCACTTTGAGCGGTTTGCCGACGCGGAAATTGACCACCCGGTGACCTTTGATAGTCTGGCGCTTGTTCTCATCGCCAAAAGGCACCACTTCTTTATCGCCAACTTGGCCGATATAAAAGGTCCCGAATCCGGAAATGACTACTTTTTCTCCTTTTTGCAGTGATCTGCTGATCTCCTCAAAAAGCGCTTCAATGGCATCGTCTGCCGCTCTTTTGGTGAGGTGAGCTTTTTTGGCAACGATTGAAACAAGCTGAGATTTTGTCATGTAAACTTTCTAGATTACTTATTTGTACTTAGCTGCTGAACTATGAATTATAGCGGTTGAGCATTGAATGTAAAGGGCAATTTCCGCGATAGCAAGCGCATTTATTATGTGTTTATTATATATAATTGTGCCGTTTTAAGAAAGCGATAAATGCTCCCAGCAAATCGTAGCCGAGATCGCGAAAAGTGCCGTATCTGCCTGGTACGAAGGACTGGTGAAACTCATCCGACAAGGCGTAAAGGAAGGTAATGAAAAAAGCGATTTGCCAGATTTGGAAAGGGCCGTGTTTTTTCTGGGGGATGGTTTGTTGAATACCCCAATGCAGGAGCAGAAAAAGGACAGCATAAACAAAAATATGGGCTAGTTTTTTGAAGGCATAATCGCTCCAGGAAACAGCCAGTCCGGGCAGATTGGTTTGGGAGGAAAGCAGGAAGATGAAAATGGCCCAGAGTACGGAAGGTCCGAAGGCTTTAGCCCACAGCGCTAATGATTTGAACAATTCTTTTTTCATACAGTAACAAAACTCCGCTGGAGCTAATTGCGAACCCACCTAGTATAACATTTAGCAAGCTTTTCTGTGAGGGTGGTTGAGCCGGCGTCTTGGCGTAGATGGCCTTGCCGGTAGCTTGGGTTGGAGCATTGTTTTCAGAGGCGTTCTCAGGGGTGGCGGTGAAGTCAGGCAGTGGCTGGTTGGGGCTGGGGGTGGAAGTTTGGTGGGTGGTGGAGTTGGTGGGGGCGGTGGGGTTGGTGGAATTGGCGGTGGAACCTGGCTGGTTTTCGGTGGTGGAGCTGGTAGAGTTTTGGCCGCCAGGCGAGGTTTGCTGTGGGTAGATGGTTTCACCCTTGGTACAGCCAGAGTAACTGGCGGTGGCAACAGTCTCGCCGGTGGGGGTTTCGATAAAGACTGAATCGCCGGTGTTGTTGAGCATGGCCTGCTGCCAGGAGGTTTTCTGGGTTTGGCCTGGGGGGATGGCGCCTGAGAGGCCACGGAAGTTGTTTTGTTCATCCCGGATTTTCCAGTTTTCCAGGTTGAGGGTGGTAGGGCCGTGATTTTTGATGATGATCCATTCCGGCTGGTTTTCCAAAGGGCAGGGGTGGATTTCTTCGATGGTGAGTTGAGGCGGAGCGGAACTGGGTGGCGGACTGGTGGATGGTGAAGGTGTGGGGGTGGTGGCAGCGGTGGGAGGAGGTGTGGGTGTGGGGAGCAGGTTGGGACTGCCGGGAGTGGGGTCGGTGAGGAGGAAGACATTTTCGTTGGTGGCGCGGCGGCTCCAGCTTTTGCCGGGGGTGGAAGTTTCGTACTGCATGGCGTCGATTTGTTCGCCACTGGCATTGTAAAGCACCACGCCGTCCGCGCCATTATTCAGCTTCATGGAAGATAGCTCAAAAACTGCGTAGCCACCGGCTTCCAGCGTCAGGTTGCCAATGGTGTAAATCAGAGCCGGCGAAGCCAGTTGGTCGTAGAGCGTCCAGCCAGTGAGATTCACCGGCTCAATATCGGGATTGTGCAGCTCCACCCACTCCGGCCCGTCTTGGGGCTGGGGAAAAACTTCGGAGATGACGGGGGCAGCGGAGGCCGAGATGGGGAGAAGCAAGAAAAAGCACAATGCAATCGGAAAGATGAGCAACAAATGCGTCATGGCTCTTTGATAGCACCAATTTCTGGCTTTAAGTGTAGAGGGACCGGAGTTCTCTAATGATGTCCCAAGATGTTCACAGAGTCTGAAGAGTCGGGATATTGAAGATTGAGATCATAAAGCAGGTTATACATCGTTACTTGAGCACGGAAAATGGGAGGGTAATCGGCGGAGCCGACAAAAAACTCTTCTTTAAATACCCCAGGCTCCACTTCTTTTTTGCTATAGATCATGGGTTTTATTTCAGCGTTGAAATATTGCAAAACCTCATCCCAATCTTCGCGGGCAATATCCCGCCGCATGTGCCAACTATCAAGCATTAAATAAACCAATTGGGTGAAGAAATAATGAGGATCTTCTGTTGCTGGCCTGGAAAGCAAACCTTTCTCAAGCATGATTTGATTTAATGCCGGCATTTTTTCTTGATCATGTAAAAGTCCGGCAAAGTCATAGAAGAGACGATTAACTAAATTATTGTTGAAATGATCTAAAATTTGCTCCCATTTCTCCGGCGGCACATTAGGCCAGACACCACCATCTCTCCAGAACATCTTTTCAAAGATATGATAAGCAGCATTCATATCATTTCCAGGATGAGTAGTCAGAATTCCGGCTTCAAGGAGCATGTTGGCGAAAGTTTCCAGTGACTGAGTAACCGAGGCCGGCGCATATGGTGGATCAATAGTAATATCTCTGGCAAATTCCTGATCGTCAACCAGATCTGTAAGTGGGGCAATTTCTCTGATAGCACACGTTTTGTAGATATGCCAAGCTAGATTACTTCGGTCGTTTGCATTGAAATCTCCGGCGATATCAGAAAGGCGCTTAGTTACTAGAATGCTGGTGATTGCTTGAAACAAGCTGTTGTATTCATGTGGACCTTCCGTCCGCAGCACTTCCGAGTAAGCTACTCTCAGTTGTTTGGCTTCATCCTCATATTTCACTAATTTACTCTGCAAATCAAACAAAAGCTTCAATTCTTCGGTGTTATTTTCATTTAGCGCTTGTTTGAGTAGGAATGGTAAAAATTTCGGATTTCTTATTTGTTGAGAAACAAGTTTTTTTACAAAGCCTATAAAATTTTGACTGGCTTCTTCTCGCATGTGCTCGACAGTGCGCTGATAGGCAAACTCAGGATTGGTGGGGATTTCAGAAACCTTGTGCCAGGCATCTGTGTAATTAAGCAATTGCCACTCGTGCATTGGGTCAGTGATACCGATTTCATTAAGTGCGTCAGGGTTGCCTTCGGCAAATGGCTGCAGCCGGTTGGCATACCGCTCAAGATAAGTTGCTGCTAATTGTCTCATTTCTTCCCTGGTTTGCTGCACTCTCTCACGTTTGCTGGTGGCTTCCTTATAAGCCCGAGCTGCTTCAGGAAAATTTTGCTCAAACAAGATTGTCAAAGCAGTATTGGGATATCGGTCAAAGGCAGCCGCTCGTTCACCTGGTTCCATATCCATCATGCCGGTGGTTGGTTGCTCACGAAATCTGATTAAGTCGTAGTGTCTGATACCTTCATCGGGCAAGGCTTCATTGATTCCTCCGGGAAGATTGACGCCTATCTCAGCCAGTCTTTCTTTAATAATTAAAGCAGAGCCTCCTGGAGCCAGAGCAGAAACAGCTTTAATTTCTACTCCCATCGCTCTAGCGCCGGTGACGCCGACTTTTTGAATAATTGAAACATTGACATCCATATTGGAGATATCTTTAGGTTCAGAAAAGCCACCGATGTTTTCGGCGCTGATTTGCAGGGTTGAAACCAGAGTAATAAAGTCAAGATTGGCTGCATTTGCTAGCAAATGCAGTTTGTCGACAAAACCAGCAAAATAATCTTCAAAACTTTCTCCTTCGCGCTTTTCCGCTTCGTAGCAATTTCTGGCTAGAATCTTGAGGTGAATCGCTGACCCTTCAATCACTTCTCCTTGAGGAGTTTCTTTTCTTCTTGCCCAGGTACTGAGAGGGAAGAGGTGTTCTTTACCTTGGAAATGCTTTAGCCACAGTTGGTGTAGGGTAGGAGCTGAAACTTCGTAAGCACCACTACCCTCCGGCGGATAAGGACGTTTGAGAGCGGCTGCGGCGCCAGCCCTGAACTCCGGATTTCCCACCAGCCTGGTGACAGGATAACCGGCAACTGCAGTACCGACAAGGGCTGCCGCTGCTTTGAGAAAAGTTCTGCGAGACACTCCTGGTTTTTGAGTTTCTTCCTCAGGCTTAGGTCCCCGATCTTTTTTTCTGGAGCGCTTGGTTTCTGTTGGCATCACTATTCATGGTATGAGAATTTGGGGTTAAAAGCAATGTTGATTAGTAGAATTGCTGTGGTGGTTAAAATCAGGAATCCAGCAAATTCAAGTAATTGGGGCCAGAAAAAAACGATTACATGATAAGAACCCTCAGGAAGAACCCATGCATTGGCCCAACCATTATAGATGACATGATCTAAAAGGTGTAGATTTGACAAATTGATAGCTATCCAGCCATTTTCATAAGTTTGTGATAGGGCAACCAGGCCGATATCTGGATTGTCGACCTTAAAACCATATTGATATGTACCAACTTTCCATAAATTACTGATTTTGGCATGATTTATAATTTTCTCGGATTCACTTTGTGGTTTGATCACAATCCTACTTATAAAATCGAGCGGAACAGGATAAATTTCAATGTTTTCAATAATATTTTCACTGATTTCAGAGCCAAATGATCGGTTTTCCCAACTCAAATAATAGCCCTCATTTTCCAAATAAGGCCATGGCAAAATTCCATAACTTATTTCTCGAGAGCTGTCGGGAATTAGTTCTTCAAGATCCGAGCGTCCGGCAGCGATGTTTTGCAGGTTTAGTTTAATTGTTCTACCGGAGATATTCTCAATTTGCCACCTCATTAGATACGAGCTGTGTTGATTTAGATCGAAAAGGTCAGCGCCATCGCAGGCAACACCCAAATCAACACTTTGATAAACAACATTATCTGCAACTATTTTTTTAATTGATTCGTTTTTTCGCATTAAATCACAATTTGACACACTATTGGGGTTGGCGAATTCAGGACTGTAAGGTATGGAGCTGATCTGAATAACTAATTCAGAGCTAGGCTTCAAATCAACTGTGTGTTCTTGAGTCATAGAATCCCATGACTCAGTTGATAAAGAAATTGATGCGACTCTATTAGAGTCGATAAACCTCTGGTCTTCTTCTTCTTCTATCTCAGCAAAATTAAAGGCAGATATTACTACGGGTCTATTTATTTGAAGATTAGCTTCGGTTTGAATAGTTTGTCCTTGTTGGATCTCAATTTGTTTTTCACCTATTTCTATAATAACGTTTTGAAACTCTAGTGGTATTGGTAAAGCGACGGAGGGGAGGGATGGCAGAGCAAATTGATCAGAGCCAGTTTTTATAATGATCTGTTGATTAAAATCGACTGTCACTAAACCATTTGTAAAATTGAGACTAATCTGAGCCATATGTTCTTCTCCTTGTGCTAATGGCGGAAGAATTAATTTTGCATTATCAGTTAGTTCAGCTATGTTTTCCTTGATAATAAGCTGATTATGTCCATATTCAACAAAAGGCGTTTGATCTTTTAGGTAATCTGCAAATGGGTACATTATTGGCTGTTTATCTATAAATAGATTGTGGTTACCAGACACATATGGGCCGTTGCCTTGATAGATAGGATCTCGCTTGCTGTAAGTGACATCGCCAATTGCTAAAACTAATGAGTCGGGAACGTAGACGAAAGATTTGCTTCCCACCAAGAGCCTAACATCATAAATTGATAGAAAATTCTCCTGCCAAGCAGGTTTCAAGCCTATTTCAGCTAATAAGTTTTTAATTTCTGGTTTTTTAACTGTATCAGTGTTGTCATTAGGATTAATAATACTTTCATCTAAAAGTAGATAGGAGATATCAAATTTTTCTAGCGTTTCTATAAAGGTTTGTGGGTCATTTCCATATAAGGCTGCAGAAAGTTCTTTGTAGAGAGTTTCATTATGAGGATTCCAGCGGTCAAAGTCTCTGACTGTCATTGGTTGATTCATGCCAAACCAGATAAATCCAGCTCCTTCGTAACCCCAATCATAAAATTCCCAACCTATAGGAGTTTGCAATGGTAAGTTAATTATTCTGGCTTGATCGGGCTGTGTTTCCAGCCAGTCATAAAGGGAAAAATAAGGTTGAGGAATATCATTTAATAATTTTTTGTTGATAAGCTGACCTTGCAATAGGGGTAAACCATACAAGCCCAAAACAAAACTAACAAGGAATACTAAGGAAATGTTAATTGCCAAAGATACTTTAATAATTTTTCTAATAAATTTCATAACTTCATTCATAAAAACTGAAAAATAAACTGAGGTTGAGAACATAAGTAAAAGAGAAAACTTAGTGAAAGGAGTCCTCAGTCCTTCTCTAAAGATAGCAACATTATCTCTTAACCAACCGAAAATATAATTAAAAGGCGGATTCATATTCATCAGCATAAATATGGATAAGAGTATGATTGGCAGCAAAGCTGTTTCCACCTTCTTTTTTTTAAGCACACTGACTGTCAACCCAATCAAAGAAAAAGCGAAAATTGCATATCCAATTGAAATTATCCAAATATTGCCAATGTGTTCTTTCCACTGCGGTAGTAAATCGCCGAATCTACCATCATTTTTGAGATCTAGCCAGTTGAAAAGGAAATTTCGGAAAATAGCTACATCTTGAATTTTTCCGAAATTAGCGTTGTGTAAGAATGATTCTGGAGAAAAAAGTCGGTTAATGTGTGAATTAGCAGGAATTTTAGCCGCATCTGTTAATAAAAAGTACAGATTTGGCAGTAACCAAAAACTATTGGCTGCTAAGGTTGCACCAATAACAAACAGGCTTTTTTTGAAGAAATTTCTTTTTCGTTCTTCCAGATTTAAAACTATTAAAAACAAAATCAGAGCTCCGAAGTAAGCGAACCAAAGTTGAGAGGCATAAGCCATTGGAGTGGAGAAGAGGGAAATAACAAAAAATGCAAGTAAATATTTTGGATTTTCTGAATATAAAGACTTTATTGTGAACAAGAAGAGCCAGCCCAAAACTGAGTATTGAACCGCGAACATCTCAAACACTACGTAAAAATGTTGGACAGTTCCAAGATTGAAAATATAAACTAAAGCTCCTAAAAATGCCGAAGCATGAATAATGTATCCTGATTTTTCTTCAAAAATCCCATTTTTAATAAAATAATAAATTCCCAACGGACCCATAATAAAACAGAGATAAACAAACCCAAGTCTGAGAAAATGGTCTGGTAAGACAAATGATCCGAGCCATAGAGTAATAATTCTGGGTAAGTCACTCATATGCGAGTGAGCAGCTACTGCACCCAAACCCTGATCTTGTCTCCAAACTCCAAAAATAACATTAGAAATTTGTGAGGGGAAATTAAATTCCGGATGCAATGTATCCCAGCCAGTCAGCCATTTTCCCGGAACGTAGTTTGTGATAATAATCAGTAAAGTAATCAGGAAAATTGATGCTGGCCAAAAAAAATTATTAAACCACTTTTTAGTGGGGATATGGGCAGCAATATTTTTCATCATCTATTCAAAAGAGCCAGTCTAATAACTGAACTAGCTCTAGAAAGCTGCAAAGAGAGGTCTTGTTTAAACAGTTGCCACTGCAAGTTAAGGGTCTCTGCTACAGCTTTTAAAATTACCTTGGTACTATTACCGGTAGGCTGACCAATAAATCTTTGGTAATGTTGAACACCAACCTGAGTAATATTAAAGCGCATTCTATAGGTTTTGAGAAGCATCTCTGTAGAGATCATGGCCCCATCAGAGAAAAGTGGTTCAATTTCAACCAAAACTCTCTTGTGGATAAGTTTAAAGGCACAATCAATGTCTTTAACTTCCTTGGGGAAATTAAGCATAATTCGATTCCAAACTTTTAAAGCAGAGGTAAGTAGATGCCGTTTCCAACCTTCAGCTCTTTCTAAACGGTATCCAATGACAAGATCACTTTCATCAACGTACTCTATAAAGTGGATAATTTCTGAAATGTCGAATTGTAAGTCACTGTCAGTGAAGAAAACCCATTCATATTGAGCTTCCTTAAAACCTCTTTTCAGAGCTCCGCCGTAACCTCGGTTTGTTTGAGTCACTACTCTTACTTTTGGATATTTCTTAGCTAGGCGCTTACTAATTTGCAGAGTTGAGTCGGTGCTTCCATCGTTTATGATGACTATTTCGAATTTTTTAGCTACTTTTGAAGCAACCGCCAGAGCTTGCTTGACAACTTCCTCAATATTTCCTGCTTCGTTATAAGCCGGAAAGAAAATCGATAATTCTGATAATCGCTTGAGTTTAGTTTTCATCTGATATTTTTTTCCTCAAGGCATTTTTTATATAAGTCTTGAACAGGATACCAGACTGCAGCACCATCTTCTTCTGTGATGCTATAACGTGAACTTTGGGCACACTGAAACTTGGCTTCATTCTCAATTTCTTTTTCTTTTAATTCAGAAAATCTAATGATAGCGAAAACAATTGCTCCTACAAGAGAAAATATGCCAATTAAGATTAGTAGACCTTGTTTCATATTACTTTCTCATGAATAAAGCTACTTATTAAAAATGCAAGTATGAGGTTTTCAAAAAGGCCAAGGCAATTTTTGCCTTGGCCTTTTTAGTTGCGCTTAAGGAGTTGACACCGTTTCGGCACGAATCAATCTAAATTGATACCTTGGTGTTCCATCTTCGTGGTTGCCCCATTGCATTCTTTCCACAGTCACTACAGTAACCTTTTCGCAGTTTTCTGGTAAGTCGCACTGACCAATGAAACCTGTTTCAGGGACTCCTTGACCAAGTCTGGCTCGATAATGATTTATCAGTCTTTGTTCTGTTTCTTGAACGTGATCAGGTTCACCGTTCCAAATTCGACCCCAACCTTGGAATCCAGCCTCAACGTGAACTGAATTGGTGGGAAATCTATATACATTATCAGTTCTGTTAATGATAAGCACTAATACGGCTCGTCCTGGTCCGCCCTCGACTCGCCCAATTCCCGGCAGTTCAGCATATTCTCCAGTATGAACCATCCAGCTATACATAGGAACCTGAGGACCAGACTCATGATTGGAATACTGGTTGTAATCATTAGTTCCATCCGTGTATCCTGCCAATGGTGGAAAACCATTTAACTCGGCATTTAAGTAAGCTTGGAAATCTGCTGCGTTATCAGGAATTGGATCAAGCACTTTCGGTTCAATATCACTCAATCTTAGTTCTGAATCAGGAGTGAAACCTTCTGCAGCAGAGAGATCAATTTCAGAAACGTTGCTGTCAGAGTCCATTAATTGAAACATGCTGTTTTCACCCTCTGCCGCGCTAGCATAAGGCTGATCCCAATATGAAGCTTCTCCTGATGGTGCGGAAATAGTTTCGGTAGTTGTTACAGTAGTTGTTGAAACAACATCTAATGAATTCTCTTCTATTTTTTCAGTACTTGGTGTTTCTGCAACAACTTCTTCTTCTATATCCGTATTTTCTAAAGATTCTAACTCAGCCCGATCTGTGTCAGCGCCAGTCACTTCTTCAGCTTCTTTGATTACATCAGTTTCTACCTCCTCTAATATTTCCAGATCAACCTGAGGGGTGGCTTGCGCCTCAGCCTCAATAGCGGCAACTCGTTCCTCTACGGAACCAAGCCGTTCGTTCAATTGATTCAAATTGGTCTCAAGCCCTGCTTCCACTCTATCCGCAGCTTGTCTGGCAGCCTCATCTGCTATAAGAGCCGAGTTTTGATCACTACTGTCACGACAGGCAACGGTAGTGGCAATGACAGTTAAACCTAGAGCACCGGCGGCGACATTTTTTCCATCCAACCCTCTGTTTTCTGGTTTTTCTGGGAAACGTTGTGACATGATTTTTTCCTTATAATTACTAACATTCAATGTGATTGGATCCAATCACATTATTATATTTATATCAAAGTATATAATATCATTATATGGCTGTTCTTGTCAATAGTTTAATATTTAGATAAATATATAATAAGAACTCTATTGGAGTTCAGTAAACAAATCTTCTAACTCGGAAAGATCAATTTCAGCAAATATGTTTTTGATCAACTTATTAATGCCCACAGTCGGTTTAGAACCTGAGAAGGCTAGAGCTTGCGCCTGATGCCTGAGCGTGTCAGTTAAGTAGATAGCAAAACTATTTCTAACTCTATCGAGATAAGCGAGCAATTTACCTCTCAACTTTTCCTGCTCGTCTTTATCGACTAAGTTGAAATCAAACGCAAGCTGATTGTTTGGTTGTTTGTCCTGATAAGCTTGATATTTTTGCCAAAATTCGGTTAAAATCTGCCCCAATTCAGATTCACCGACCTGAAAAATCCGCAGTCGCTGATTCATCAACTCTGCCAGTATTTTTTGAGCTAACCTGGTTTGTTCGATTGATTTGAGAGTGCTAGCCAACTGGTTATACTCAGCATCATCAGCTAATGCAATAATTTTTTCAAGCACTTGACTAGTCAGGCGTGACGCCGATCCGGGTTCCAGAGCATTTCTCAACTTGGTAACTAATTTCTGCACCCTTGATTTATTGATGACTTCTTTAATTTCGAGACCATTAAAGTGTATGCTACGAGAACCAGGTTCACCGTTTCTGGCCGCTCTACCAGACATTTGTTTAATCAATCTATTAATCCAGCCCGCCGTAGCCGAAGTTGCTTGAGGACAAACGATGACGTGTAAACCACCGTTTTCAATGATCGTTTCGGTTTGGTCCGGCAAATTAAAAGCTGCAAGGATAGCCTCGAGGGTTTCGTTTGAGATTCCTGTACCGGCAAAAATTTGTTTTAGAACCAGCTCATCGTTGATAGTTAAAATTCGATCAGTAAGCACTTGAGCTCGTTGTTTAAGGGCCTTATCTATTGATTTCAACAAGCTATTTTCCGAGGCCTCTGGGAATCGAGTCTTCATCTCTGCAAGGATTGTAATTTTCTCTAGTTCCAACAGTTCGCTAATACTGTTTTGAAGTGTATTGGCAAAAATTTCCTTGACATTACCGCCTAAAACTACATCTGTACCTCGGCCGGCCATATTGGTAGCGATCACTATTTTCCCATATCCTTCGGAATCTAGCCTGGCAGCTTCGTTAATAATCAGCGATTCTTCTTTTGCATTTTCTGGCCGACCATTTAAGAGTTCGTGAACTATGCCAGATTTTTTTAAAGCCGCACTAATGCGCTCTGATTGCTCAATGGTTTGAGTGGCAACCAAAATTGGCCTACCTGCTTGACTTATGGTCTGAATTTCTTGAACAATCGCTTGGATTTGACCGGATTCATCGTCATGAATTTGTGGTGAAAAAGTGTTGATTTCTCTAAAAACCTGGTCGCCAACACGATATTCCAGAACAACACTACCATCACTGTTTTGAACAGCCGAGGCAATCAGCGGCTCTTTAGCGCCGACCTTATTAAGTAGTTGAAATAAGTGGTGAGGAGGAAAACTGACAGCTTTAGTATGGAACAAGTGTGCGAACATCTCTGTAATCTGAGGAGTTAAGCTGCCGCTCATGCCGGCTACCTTGTGGTGATTTTCAGCATAAAATCCAAACAGAGTGGTCACCGCTGAAACTTCTGGTTGCTCCATTAATGGCAACCCTTCCTTAATGCTGAGAGCGCCATGTAAACCTTGGGTATAATGGCTATTCGGTTGAATTCTACCGGTAGTTGGGTCAATAATAATTACTTGGTCATCCACAACGATATAATCTACGTCTCGCTGCAACGAATAATTTGCTTTTAGGGCTAGTTGAAGATGGGCTTGAAATTCGTCATTTTGCCAGATTTCCTCTTGATCTGGGTTGAGTCCGAGAGTGTGCAATTGAGGTGAATGCTTCATTCTGCTGGCGATTAAATCCCAACCCTCATCGGTTAAAGAAATGCTACGATCATTGGCATGGAAATCATAATGATGGTCGGCAGCGTGATATTTTTTTTCCAAAGCAGAAAATTCTTCCTGGGTTACTCTGAGTTGCTTTTCTAGAACTTGTTTCTGGTAGTTATCCGACTTTAGAGTAGCTTGTTCGGCGCGCTTGGTTAGTAACGCGATTTTATCATCTAATTGATTGAGCTTTCGCCCTAAAGAGTACTTGTCTGTAAGACCTATCACTATTTTTTGGCAAGCCGCAAGCAATGGTTCGTTGATGGGCTCAATTAACTGATCGGCCAAGATAAGCGGGCTAGTTTGATCAACGATCGAATCAACTTCATCAAAAATGATGAATCTTGGCATTAGTGGTTTCCCGTGCTTGTAGTCAAGCCTAATTTCATCTGATTTTTTGGCGCACTGATCACGGAGATAGGCAAAGGGCAAGGCATTATTTTCGCAATAAACAATATCGGCGCTTAAAGCCATTCTGGGGGTGCAAGGTATAGGTGCATTTTGTTGCGGGCTTTTATTATCGGCTTGATCCGAGTTTGGGGGGACAAGTATAAAAGCTAGCTCATCATCTTTGCCTAAAAAAGCCGCACTCAAACCTAAGGCGTTATAAATTTTTCCCATTTTTTCCATGTCTCTTCTGCCAAGGTAATCATTGGGCACCACAATATGTACGCCTTGATCAATTAAAGAGTTGAGAATGGCAGCTGTAGCCGCGATAATGGTTTTGCCAGTGCCAGTGGGAATGTCAGCCATCGAGCCTTCGTGTAGAGCTAAACTTGCTGCCAACTGAACGTCATAAGGTTTTAGGTTTAGCTCTTGGTGAAAAACCTCCCTCACGAGAGCGAAAACTCGTGGAGCATATTCGGTTAGACGTTGATCGATCAGCTGGTCACTAGCTTCGGGATTAGAGGCAAGCCAGGTTGTCAATTCCTGGCGAATTTTTTCAAAAACAGCTTTGGGCTGTAGTGGTTCAGCCTCGGCTGGTTTAAGCAGCTGAGCCTGAGCCTCAACTTCAGTGAGAAAAGGCCGTATGGCTGCAGGGTCAAAATTAGCAACAGTGTCGCCAAAACCCCAGGGATTAACTGATGACTCAGTTTTGAGCTTATTTTTAATAACCTTAAGCCAGTTTTTAACTTCCGGAAAAAGGGAGCGTGGTTCGCTAATTTCTCTTCTGAGTCGGTCCGGACTGATCATATAGGGAGCAGGTTGCTGCTTAAAGTATATATCAGAAGTTTGATGATGGGCTATGTTGAACCGTCTAATTACTCGAAACAACCCGTATATTTCCAGGAGTCAAGAGTCTTTAGCATGTTGAAACGCAGTTAATTATTTGATTTTTCTTTTAACAGCGTAAGCGCCGACACCGGTGGTTAAAATACCAACTACCGCCAGTGTTGATTGCAGGTCTAAACTTGTGTAAACTTCTGAGGCATCGTGCACTCTTGCCAGTACCCGACCGCCAGCTTTAGCAACTTTCTGCTTCTGCTTGCAAACTTGCTCAGCTTTGGTTTTGCAGTTGGTAACTTGACCGTAAGCGCCGGCCTCACACTCGGTTTCGACCACCTGCTTACATTCTTGCTCTTGCTTGGCCAGGACATCATTATCGTCCTCAGCTTTGACGTTACCGGTAGTACCGGCCACGGCAGCCAGGGCTATCAACAGAGCCAAAAACATTTGTTTAATCTTCATAATATTTCTTTCAGCAAGGTGGGGCAGATTCTTGGCTTGAAGGTAAAAAATAGTTTCAAATTATTACAATTAAGAGGCATTATAAGCGCGGCATGGCCCTTTGTCAATAGTTATAGGGCTGTGAGGAAATGGTAATAGTTGTGTCAGAACGACTCGCAGCCCAAACCTTACAGTAACCAAGCCTCTAGACGACTACGAAAAAGAACTGGCCGACTTTCTTGAAAAAGGAGAGTATGTTAGTGATCCTAATTTTGCTGAGACTAAAGCCATGATCGAAGAGGCCGCTAAAAGGAATTTAAGCAGCACCTCAGATTAAAACTACACTTCTTGCAAGCTTAGAATGTTAAAATGTGCTTAATTGCAAAATAAGGACATTACTATGGTGCCAAAAAACCGACCACAAGAAAGTGAATTAATTTTATATCGCACTGCTGAGGGTGATATTACCGTAGATGTACTTTTTAAAGATGAAACAGTTTGGTTAACTCAAAAAAGAATGGCAGAACTATTTGATGTTGATAGGTCTGTAATTACAAAGCATCTAAAAAATATTTTTAGTGAAGGTGAGCTGAGTCAAAAAGCAGTTAGTGCAATTTTTGCACATACTGCTTCAGATGGTAAGACATATAATACCAATTTCTACAACTTGGACGCAATCATCTCTCTTGGCTACAGGGTTAACTCCTCCCGAGCTACCCAATTTCGTATTTGGGCCACAAAAACACTACGCAACTACATTATTAAAGGTTTTGCCATTGATGAAGCCAGGCTAAAAAATGGCTCACACTTTGGTAAAGACTACTTTGCCGAGTTACTCGAGAAAATTAGAGAAATTCGCGCCAGTGAGCGACGATTTTACCAAAAAATTACCGATTTGTACGCACAGGCAAGCATAGATTATGACCCAAAAGCGAAAATAACTCGAGAGTTTTTTGCCTCTGTTCAAAACAAACTGCACTGGGCAATTACGGGCAACACGGCAGCAGAGATTATTGCTGATCGAGCTGATGCTAATCAACCAAATATGGGTTTAAATACCTGGAAGAATGCGCCTAAGGGGAAAATTTTAAAAAGCGATACTCAGGTGGCAAAAAATTATTTATCACCAGATGAGCTGCAGAAGCTAAATAGGATCGTTTCTATGTATTTAGATTATGCCGAATTGCAAGCAGAGCGACAGGTACCAATGAAAATGATGGATTGGATTGAACGATTAGATGCGTTTTTGCAGTTTAACGAATATGAGATACTAGATAATCCTGGTGAAGTTTCTACTGTGGTAGCAAAAAAATTAGCTAGTGATGAATATGATGAGTTTAGAGTTAAACAAGATGAAGAATTTGAATCAGATTTTGATCAAGCTGTAAAGAAATTTTTGAAAAAAGCGTAGGACGTCCAAGCTTCACCAGCTATTCTCGTTTGTAATGACGGAATGGCAGATTGGTTATACCAGCAAGCGAGAAACTTCTCCGGTTGTTTCTTTCGTTACCAAATCACCCTTGTCTTAAAACAACCCAAAAAAGTCCATCATGCACATCACCAACTGGCAAACCCACAAACAGCGCCTGCTTGCCAACCCGGCCTTCAAAAAGGAGCTGGACGATCTGGAGCTTAACTATCAAGTGGCTCGTTTGCTCATCGAGGCCCGGATTAAGAAAGGCCTAACTCAGCAGGAACTGGCTGCTTTAATCAACACCAAACAAGCGGTCATTTCTCGGGTAGAAACCGGTCAAACTATGCCGTCTTTATCGCTGCTCAAACGGTTGGCCGGAGCTTTGGGGACCACATTCAAACTAGAAATAAAATAACGCCTCTACTTCAAGTGCCAATAAACACTCATATAATTGTCATCGTGGAAAATGAAAACGCCGTTGCCGCCGTCTCCCAGACAGTTTCTGCAAAAATAAGCCTCGCCGTCCTGGACCGCCTTAACCGAGTGTGAGCTCATGCCCACCATGTCCAGCGCCGGGTGAGTGTTGCCACCGTACATCCAGTTGTAACAAGTATTGCTGCCGTAGTTTTGAGTAATCCGCACATCACTCATCGGCCAGTCCCAACTGCCTTTACCAGAGCTGGTGGAACCACTCGGATCATGCCCGCAGCCGGTAGACCAAGTCACTGTTTTGGACTTCAACTTGTCCAACGGATTAATGTGATTACTGTAGTACCAGCCCCAACTACCGGTGTTCTGAAACTGCTTAACGTTATAGCGGTAAATACTAAAATGCAGGTGAGCGCCGGTAGAGAAGCCGGAATTGCCCATGGTACCAATAGTTTCGCCGCGCTTAACTTTGACCTCATTGCCTTCACGAATCACCACGTTGGCCGCGCCGGAAATCTGAGCTAACTCTTTTCTAGCCTGGGCCAATAGCTCCTGATACCTGGTTTCGTTGCTTTTGGTGACGTTAAGAATCGCTTCCTGCTCTTGTTTGCTGGCCGCCAACTCCTGGCGTTTGCCCTCAAGCTGCTGCCGCTTTTCCAGCACTTCATCTTGCTTCACTTCCTTGAGCGATTTTTGCTCATCAAAATGCAGCCGCTGTGACTCAGCCCGCGTCATGGCGTAGGCGGTTTGCTCACCGGCTTTGGCCAGATACTTGTACTGAGTCACGAACGAATTAAACGAGTCCGACTCGAGCAGTAGTGACAGCGGATTGGTTTGGGTGCGCTTATACTGAGCCTTGACCCGATTAACCAACATCGTCGAGAGCCTGTCCAGGGAAACTCCCAGGCCGTTAATCCGCTCAGTTAGCTCGGAAATTTCTCTTTCCAGGGTGTTAATTTCAGCCAGCAGCTGATTGATTTGCACTTGCTGAAGGTTGATTTGGCCGTTGAGAACGCTGATGGTGTTGGTGAGGGTGTTTTTTTCGTTACTAATCACCCCGAGCACTTTTTCCAGACAGGCCGTTTTTTTGTTGTAGCAGGCCATTTTTTCGTCAGCGTCGTCTTCTTTTTCGCACTTATACTTAGCCTCGCAATCTTCGTTGGCCCGAGCTTTTTGCGTGGAAATACCGGAAAAAATTAAGGTGAAGCCGAAAAATACTAAAAATACTGCCAGGATTTTGGGGAAAGTGAAGAGTTTGTCGGCAGTGCTTCGCATGGTAATACTTTTTTAGTTTACTTGAGAGAGAAAGTCAAGGGCTCTAGCGGCGAATTAGTCTACCCACCGCCAGCAAGCCTGCCATTCCCCCCAACAGCATCCCCGCGCCAACTCCGATAGCCAGTTGAGTCAACAAAATCTCAATTGAAACCGGCAGCAGCTGCACCTCGCCCAGGAAATCTTGAATCCAGGGGGTGAGATAAAGCAGGACGGCGTACATACTAACCCAGCCAACGAGCGCCCCGGTCAGCCCATAAATCATGCCCTCGAGCATGAACGGCGCTTTGATGTAGCTTTTGGTAGCGCCAATCAGGCGCATAATGTTGATAGCCGTTTTTTTGGAAGAAGCTTTCATGGTAATGATGACAAAAATAATCAAGAAAGAGATGAAAGCCAGAATACCGGCCACCGCCAGACCTACTTGCCTGATACTTCTGGTCCAGTGCGACAGTTGCTCGACCACGCTTTCCTGGAAATCGACATCTTCCACGCTGCGCAACCCCTCAAGATCGGACTTGACTTGCTGAAGATAGGCAATATCGGTGGCGGCCACTTCAATGCTGGCGGGCAAAATATCCGCCGTCACCAGTTCCAGCAGTAGCGGCTCGTCTTGGTTGTTGGCTTGGTAAATGTCCAGCGCTTCTTCTTTGGTGACCACCGTGACTTGTTCCACGTAAGGTTTGGCTGTCATGATCTCGGCAGCGCTGGTAATGGCGTTCTCTTCGGCGTCAATCTCAAAAAAGGCGATAATTTGCGGCTGAGTTTCGAAGTGCTCCAAAACTACGTTGGTGCCCAGGATCATCAGCGAGAAACTGAAAGCCACAAAAAAAGTCACCGTCACCATCATAATCGAAACTAAAGCCTGGTAAGGCGATCTTCGGATGGTAGTTAGGGCAGTGGTCAGTGCTTGCATGGCTTAATTTTCTTCTTCCTCTTTGTTGGCTTTTTTCTCTTTTGGTAGCTTGGATTTTTTGGATTTTTCGGGCTTGGAGTCGCTGGGTTTGGCTTTTGCAGGCTCGATCTCATCAGCGGCCGGCTTCTTTTTCTTTAAAACCAGATCCGGAGGTTTGAAAGTTTCACCCCAAATATTTTCTGTTTTAATGTCGGCAGGATCCTCATCGGTGCCGGCAGTACTGGCAGGCTCCTTTTCCTTTTTAACCTTCTTCTTACCGCCGGCATCCTTCACAATTTGGCCTTTTTCCAAGAAAATTGTTCTCATGCCGGCCAGCTCACTCATGATTTCCTGGTCGTGGGTGGCGAAAATCACTGTAGTGCCCAGCTCATTGATTTTGTGGATCAGACGGGCAATTTTCAGGGAAGTGTCTTTATCAAGGTTGCCGGTCGGTTCGTCCGCAAAAATAATGCTGGGACCGGTAGCCAGCGCCCTGGCAATACTAATCCTTTGCGCCTCGCCACCTGAGAGCTGAGTGGGGAAAAGTTGAGCTTTATCCGTGAGTTCTACCAGTTTCAACAAGTCCGTTACCCGCTCTTCAATTTCATCACTCTTTTTACCGATAATCATCAGCGGCAAGGCAATGTTTTCCCAAACATTTAGTTCATGAAGCAGGCGGTAATTTTGAAAAATCACCCCGATTTTCCTCCGATGTTCATGTAGTTGTGAGTTTTTCAGTTGATTGACGCTGTAATCTTCAAAAAGAATTTCTCCCGCTGTGGGTGTGTACTCCTTGGTAATCAAGCGCATCAGGGTGGTTTTGCCGCTACCCGAGTGGCCGGTGATGAAAACAAAATCACCCGGATCTACTGAAAAACTAACGTCTTTAACGCCGTAAGAATCTTCAGTGAATTGTTTGGTAACATTGTCAAAAATTAGCATAAAGGCAGGACGGTTTTATTCTATCAGTTGTGCTTCTCCTTCAACGTTGAGGACTTCCACTCGACCAACATCCATCAGCCAACCGGCTTTTTGACCTTTGAAAGTTTCTCCCCAAACCCTCACTTCCATACCCACCAACTTGTCCAGATCAGTGACTGAGGACGTTAAATAAACGGTTTGAGCTTTGCCACCGGGTCTGAGCAGGCTATGGGAGCCTTCGCCGTCAATGCCGCCTGACTCAAGATAGCCCTGGGCGGAATCTTTGAAAGTTTGCTCGTCGGCGCTGCCAAAAACATCACCGGCCTTGACATCGTCCTCAGCTACTCGCTTAATGACTCCGTCCTTGGGCACACCGGTATCATTGCTGTGAACCATACGGTTGGCGGCATAACCGGTGCCAACTCCAGCCAAGATGGCGATAATTCCAAACATCACAATTGGTTTTTTCAGAAATTTATTGAGTTTTTTCATAGGCGAAACTTGATTATCATTGATTTGTTCGGTGGGGTCAACCACTGGCTGAGCCGGCTCATTTTCCGGCATAGTTGATGGTGGGGTGGTGAGATCTAGTTTTCGCATATATCCTTAGTATAAAGAACTCGTTGTAAAATGCCAATCAGCTTTCTTTTGTTCCTACTATTTATAATTTGATTTCTTCCGCGATAAATTCGTCAAGATTACCGTCTAAAACACCGGCTGTATCGCTGGTTTCCACCTGGGTGCGGGTGTCTTTGACCAGATGATAAGGATGAAGGACGTAATTGCGAATTTGGTTGCCCCAACTGGCTTGGTGATGCTCGCCTTTTTCTTCTTTGAGTTCGCGGTCCAGTCTGGCTTCTTCCAGTTTGGCCAGCTGAGCCTTGAGTTTTTGCAGGGCGCGCTGCTTGTTTTGCACTTGCGTTCTTTCTTCCCGGCACTTGACCGTAATGCCGGTAGGCAAGTGGGTGAGCTCAACGGCGGTGGCTACTTTGTTGACATTTTGGCCGCCGGCGCCGCCCGCCCGGGAAAAATTCCAGGAGAGATCGTTTTCGTTGAGCTCGATTTCGTCCGAAGTTTCGTCAATCAGCGGCAGCACTTCTACCAGGGCAAAAGAAGTTTGGCGCAAGTTGTCGGCGTTAAAGGGACTTTGCCGCACCAGCCGGTGAGTGCCGGCCTCGCCCTTGAGGTAACCATAAGCGTAGTCCGCCTCAACCGCGTACTCTGCCGCCTTAATGCCGGCTTCTTCCCCTCTGGACTCAGAGAGCAGGGTGTACTGCCAGTTTTTTTTGTCGAAGTAGCGCAGGTACATCCGGCGCAGCATCTCCGCCCAGTCCATAGCTTCAGTGCCGCCTTGCCCGGAGTGAACGGACAGAATGGCGCCGTTTTCGTCGAACTCGCCACTCAAGTAATGCCTCAGTTCCAGCTCTTTCAAGCCGGACTCCAGTTTTTTTAAGGTTTGTTGGAACTCTTGGTTGAGCTCTTCGTTTTCGTTGGCTGCCTCGCCTAGTAGCTCGAGGTAAGCTTGGGTGTCTTGGGTGAGGTTTTGTACTCGGTCAAAAAGCTCGATTTTATTTTTAAGACTGGCCAGCCGCCTCATGATGGCTTTGGCTTCCGGTTGCTGCCAAAAGTCGGGCGCGTAAGTTTGTTTTTCCAGTTCTTGAACTTGGTTTTTGAAGCTGGACAAGTCGCCGGTGTTTAAGTACTGCTCGGCTTTTTCGATCAGCAGGGTGGCGGCTTCTCTTGGCAATGAGTTCATACGAGTTATTGTAACACTAGGTCTGGCATTTGCAGCAGAGTGTCGGTTTCCAGGTTAAACTCGATTTCCTGGTTTGGGGTGGTGATTTTGACCGGAATGGTCCTAATGCCGGGCTGTTTTTGGATGGCTAACTGGGTGGGAGAGTTTGAGGTAGCGGCAGGCTTTTTCAGGTGAATTTTAAGTTGGCCGGAGCTATTTTCCGGCAAAGTAAGCAGAAAACCGATTTGTTTTAACTTGGTGTTTTCGGGGGTGGTGATAAAAGTGGTGTCAAAGTTGGTAATGGCCTGATCTTGATACTCAACTTTTTCCACTTCCCAGGCGGCTGGTAGCAGCACTCGCTGATAATTAACATAACCGTTGTGCGGCGCTTCCTGGATCGAGCTGCTGGCCTCAATCAAAAAAATTTCTTGTTGAGTTTTGGGCTGATTATGGTTGGTAAAGTTGATGTTGAGTTGCATTGCTGCCGGCTGCCAGACAAGATCATAGTTTCTGGTAATACCGACATTGGCTTTGTTGATGCCGACATTTGACTCAAGCAAGTAAAAGTACTCTTCTGCCTGGTAATTGTTGAGCCGGCCCGAAGCACCCAAGGCCTCAATGGCTGGCTGAAGGGCCTCGTTGGGGCTGTAGGCCAGCAGTTGCTTGGTGTTGATACCGTTGAGAAGAATTTGCCCTGCTTCCAACTTTTTTTCGTTTGGCAACTGAGTGAGCGCCAGCTGAAATTGCAACCAAGCCAGTTCCAGCAAGTGCTTTTTTTGAGCGCTGCCGGGAAAGAAAGTGTCGCGACCCGAGCGCAGAGCGGTGCTAAGGGATTCCGGTGTTAGGTTGGTGTCGTAGTCTAGGACCCGCACCGGCCCGGTCATGGCCAGCAAGTCTTCAACCAAAGGCAAATTAAGAGCTACCATGCCGCCAAGATGCTTTTTGCCGGCAATTTCAAAGAAATCCAGCATCTGTTGGCCGCTTTCCCGAAAATCGGCTTGCCAGTTGGCATCGGGTAATCTCAAACCTTTATTTCCGGCCAAGTACTCCCGCACTCCCGGTGGTGGCTCTATATATCCCGTAAACTGGCCGTCGGCATCATAAATGTCTTCCACCACTAGGTTAGTAATTCGGCCATTTTCCATCGTTACCAAGGCATAGGAGCCGGGAAAACCACCCGTTGCCCTTAGCTCATCGCTGTTTTGCAGCACCACTACCCAAGCTTGGCTGTTTTGACTCAAGTAGTTGAGCAGAGCAGTGACTGCCGTCAGTTTTTGCTGGTATGCTTTGAAATCGTGGTTTTTTAGCAGCGGCCGCAAGATTACCGCTCTATCCAGATTTGTCAGCAAAGGTTGTAAATCTGGCTCAACTTGATTAAGCAACCGGGCGGCCGCTGCTAAATCCAGCACCACTTCAGGCTCGTTGGCCGGCAGTACTTCAGCCAACTGCTCTTGCAACTCAGGCCACTGTTTGAGTAACCGCAGGCTGTTTTTCCAAACCTCAACCACTGGTACCCGGCGCAGAGAAACCACCGACAAAACTTCAACTCCCGGCGCGGCCACTTTTCCCCACCCAACAGCGCCATCAAGATCGTTACTTTGCCAGCGCTGCACCGCTACACCACTGGCCGCGCCGGCCAATAAAACCAGCACACCTAGCAAAACCACCAGCGTCAAAGCAATTTTTCGCCCAATAGGCACAAATAATTGAAAATTCATCAACTCAAGTATACATCAATATGTGTCAAGCCTAACGATAGACAGCCTGAGTAATCTGGTCGCCTTGGCTCAATTGAGTCACCACGTCCATGCCCGAGGTCACCCGGCCAAAAACCGCGTGCTTGCCGTCCAACCACGGCGTAGCCTCCAGAGTGATAAACACCTGGCTGCCACCGGTATTAGGGCCGCTGTTAGCCATCGACAAAATGCCGGCGCCATCATGTTTCAACTCCGGATGAAACTCGTCGGCAATAGCATAGCCCGGGCCGCCGGTTCCCCATCCAGCCTCAGTGCCGGCTTCTTTGGTGAGCGGATCGCCAAACTGAACCACAAAATCCGGCACTACCCGGTGGATCACAATGCCGTCATAATACCCACTCTTGACCAAATTCAGGAAATTGGTCGTTGTCAGCGGCGCCTGTTCAGTGAAAAGCTCAATCACCACTTCGCCTTTAGTAGTGGTCAGCACCACTTGGCTGGCCACAATTTGTTCAAAATCCTCCAAATTTTTCAAGGCTTTATTAGGCATAAGACTACCTCCGTTATTCTGTTGATAATTGATATTATTGCCCTCGATATCCGTTTCTAAACTGTAGCTTTCAGAATCACTAAAGGTCAACTCATTTGGTTCCGGTTGAGGCGGAGTACAAGCAGACAAAACCAAAGCTCCGCTCAACGCCACTACCGCATACTTAATTTTTGGCGAAAACCACATAAAAATCCTTTATTTACGTCTTACTTCGTAATTGGTCAAATATTTAATAAACACTGCCGGTGCATCTTCCAAGAAAAACTGCTGGAACTCTTCATAAATTTCCGTTCGCTCCTGCTGGTTAAAATTCTGCCGCCCTTGCTCCAGCAAATTATCAATCCGGGTGTTTTTGTAACCGGTAAAGTTGGTACTTTGCTCAGAGTGCCACAGGTGATACTGATCAGGATCCGAAGGCGACTCTTGCCCGACTAACAGCACCTGAAAATTGCTGGTATCCGGGAAGTTAGAAATTCTGATTTTCACATTGATTTTGGCGTTTTCGCAGGTAGATTTATCATCAACTGCGCTGCTGGTTTGGCAATCCTGATAGGCTTTCTCGCCAAAAGTTTCCCACTGATTCTTGATTTCTTCCGCTTCTTTTTGGAAAAGAGCAGTAGTGGTGAGCTCAAAACCGAGTGGCTCGGGTGGAATTTCAGCCAACAATCTTTCCACCCCTCTTTCCCAATCTTTTTCGTAGGTTTTAGCACCCTCCAAGTACGCCCAGGATTTAGGATTGATTGGCCCGTAAGCCCGCACTTCTTCAGGGGCTTTATCCAGAGCATAAGAAAGCGCTTGCCTGACATTTTTGTTGAAAAGCGGAGTGCGAATATTGAAAAAAACAGCCAAGTACCGGTTAGTGGCCACTGTTTCAGTCACCTGAGTAGTGGGCCAGTCCATAATATCGTAATGTCCGGCTAGTTCAGGCAAAATATCTACCTCGCCTTTTTTGAAAGCGGTGACAGCGTCTTGTTCTGTTAAGTAAAACTTATAAACAAACCGCTCGCTGTTGCCATCAATGGTAATTTTTGAGAGATGTTGGCCGCGAAGTTCATAATCCGTGATCCGGTACTCGCCAATCCCTACCAAACTGGGGCGGTCCATAAAGAAGTAATGACTCATTCGGCCGGACTTAAAAAGCGGCTGCGACACCACTCCAGGAAAAGGCGCGTAAGCATCAGGCAATTTAAAAACAATGTCGTTGGGGGTAATAATGGTTTCTACTTCGCTCAAGTTGAAATTAATATCTTCAGGTCTTAAGGGTGTGCCATCTTGCCAATAAATATTGTCTTTGAGTACAAACCGGTAGGTTTTGCCGTCCTGCTCAATGGTCCAGCGCTCGGCCAGTAGTGGCTCTACCGAGCCGTCTTCTTTAATTTGCGTCAGACCGGCACTGAGTTGATGGGTAATGACATCGGGCAAGTTAACAAAAGTGTACTCACCAATCAAACCAATATACTGGCGATTGCTTTTTTCCATACTGCTGGCCACTCGAGGCACAATAAAAGAAAAAATCAAGATGGCGCCCAAGACCGAAAGAAAAAAGGTGATGCCATATTTTTTGGTGTAGGCAGTTAAGTACCAGTAAAACTTGCGCATAATTATTCAAGCTATTGTGCGATCAGAATGCCGATTGAAGCGATGGTGAAAAGCACAACCAACCCAATTGTCGCATAAAAGAGCACTTTTTCCAGGCCCCTCTTGGTGTGATAGGTTTCGCCACCACCACCCCAAGCCGAACCTAGTCCTGTTCCTTGAGCTTGCAGCAGAATGGTCACCACAAGCAACAATGAAACGATGATTTGCAAGATAAGCCAAAAAGTTTGCATATTTTTTTATTCTACCACTTATTTTGCTACTTCCTGATGTCTGGTTTCGCGGATAACAGTGACGGTGACCGTGCCAGGATAAGTGACTTTGTTTTTAATCTCGTCACGGATTTTCATGCTCAGCACTTTCACGTCGGCGTCTTTGGAACCTTCTGGCTCAAGCAACACCCGCACTTCGCGGCCGGCCTGAATAGCGTAGGCCTGCTTAACTGAATCATGAGCGGTGGCAATTTCTTCCAACTGTTCCAGACGCTCTACGTACTCTTCGTAGTTTTCGTAGCGAGCGCCCGGTCTGGCTCCGGAAATAGCGTCGGCGATATAAACCACCATTTGCTCTGGTCCGGTAAATGGCTCGTCTTCGTGGTGTTGGGCGATGGCATCAATTACCGGCTGGGGCAGGTTGTAGCGCTTGGCTATTTTTACCCCCAGCTCAACGTGGCTGCCTTCTTCCTCGTCGGAAACTTTACCGATATCATGCAGCAAACAACCCAGTTTGACGGTGTTCACATCTATACCAAGTTCATGCGCCAGCTTAATGCCGATTTTAGTCTCTTCCAAGGTGTGGGCGATGAGATTTTGACCGTAGGAGAACCGGTACTTGAACTTGCCCAGCATCTTAACCAGATCTTTGGGCAAGTTGTAAACATTGACCTCGTGGCAGAGTTTTTTGCCGGCCTCAAAAGTAAGTTTATCAATTTCTTTCTCGACCTTATCCACCACCTCTTCGATCCTTGAAGGCTGAATTCTGCCGTCTTTGATTAACCGTTCCAAAGAAATTCGGGCAATTTCACGCCGGACCGGGTCAAAACAAGAAAGCCTCACTTCGGTGGGGGACATATCCAGATCCACATCCACCCCAGTGCGTCTTTCAAAAGCATTGATATTACGCCCGCTTTTACCAATAATCTTGCCTTTGGCATCTTCTGAAGGCAGTTGAACGACGGACACGGTGTATTCCGGCACGTAGTCGGTGGCGCCGTGCTTCATGGCGTCGATCAGGATTTCCTTGACCCGCTCGTCGGCTTCAGATTCGGCCTCTTCTTCTTTTTGACGGATGAACTGAGCCATTTCTTTGGCCAGTTTTTTCTCCAGATTTTCGAAAAGAGCTTCTTTGGCCTCTTCTTTGGTAAGTTCGGCCACTTTTTCCAGGCGTTCAATTACATCCTGTCTGCGCTTAGCCAGATCAGCCTTAAGTTTTTCCACCTCTTTTCTGTCAGTTTCCAACTGGCTTTCCTTGCGGTCCATTTGGCTGAGGCGGTCATCAATTCTGTCCAATTTTTCGTTGAGGTTGCGCTGTTGTTCTTCCAATTGCTTGGCCAACTCGCGGCTTTCGTTTTCCGCTTTACTGCGAATGGAAAGGGCTTCCGACTTTGCCTCCACCAAAACCTCTCGGGCTTTGGCCTCGGCATCACGAACAATCTCGCGGCTTTTCTGCAACTCTTCATTAGTGGGTTGGAGCTGAGCGGGTTGGTTGCTTGGTTGAGTCGAAGCAGCTTTTTTTGCTGGTCGTTGTTTGACCCGAAAGCCCGCGTTGGCAGGCGATTTTATTTTTTGACTTTTTTGCTTGGATGACTCTTCTTGAGTGCCAAAAAGTGTAGATAGATTTCCAAAGAATGACATATTTCTCCTTTATATTGCATAGTACAGATTCATAGCTAACAATGCTGTGATGGAGAAAGTAAGGCTAGAAAAGAAGACGTACGGCACTTGTGGCCGTTTTATAGGTCTATATCAGGCAAATTAAGAACTTGTGTAGGCTTAATCTATAAATATGCATGTTATCGCTAATTAGTCTTGCTTGTATTACCAATTACTTTCTAAAATCCTGCCAGGTTTGGCCTGGTAAGAATGTGCTCAATCACAGCACATATTACATTGCATTGTACTCTTTTAAGAGCAAATTTGCAACGTATTTTGTGCTATAAGGCTAATTTGCCTTATCTTTGGCTTGGTTCTTTTTTGTTTCTTTGGCTTTACCACTGACGGCAGCGCGGATTTGCTGATCAACTTTTTTCATGAATTCAGGATTTTCTGCCAAGTATGTTTTAGCGGCTTCTCGGCCCTGTGCCAAGACTTCACTCTCATACTTGTAGAAACTGCCCGCTTTTTCAATGATCCCAAGCTGGGAGCCGAGGTCAATGATGTCTCCGGTGAGAGAAATGCCGTTTTCATCCATGTCGAACTCAGCTTCTTTGAACGGAGGGGCAATTTTGTTTTTCTTAACTTTGACTCGATGCCGGCTGCCCACCACTTGGTCACCTTCTTGAATATTACCAATTTTTCTAATATCCAGTCTTTGAGAAGCGTAGAACTTCAGGGCATTGCCGCCGGTGGTAGTTTCCGGACTGCCGAACATAACGCCAATTTTATGACGAATTTGATTGGTGAAGATCACCAGCGTGTTGGTTTTGCCAATAGTGCCGGTGAGTTTTCTCATGGCTTGAGACATCAGGCGGGCTTGCATGCCCATGGGTGCATCGCCCATTTCACCTTCAATCTCGGCTTTAGGGACCAGGGCTGCCACTGAGTCGATTACTACCAAGCTAACCCCGCCAGAGCGAATCAGAGTTTCCGTAATTTCCAGAGCCTGTTCGCCGTAATCCGGCTGGGAAATCAGCAGTTCGTCAAGATTGACCCCAATGGCTTTCGCCCGGGCCGGATCTAGAGCGTGTTCAACATCCACGAAAGCAGCCACGCCGCCTTCTTTTTGCACATTGGCAATCGCGTGCAGACAGAGAGTGGTTTTGCCGGAAGCTTCCGGACCATATATCTCCACAATTCTGCCTTTGGGATAGCCGCCGATGCCTAGAGCAATATCCAGCGTCAAGGAGCCGCTGGAAATTGACGGAACTTTAGGAGCGCTCTTCATGGATTCTCCTAATTTCATAATCGAGCCTTCACCGAATTCTTTTTCAATTTGCTGCATAGCTATATTGACTGCTTGCAGTTTACCAGTTGCTGCTGTAGGTGCGGTGGGTTTCTTGGCCATAAATCTCCTTATGCTTGTTTTGGGTTTATTTAGTATTACTATACTAACTAAACCATATTTATTAAATAATTGCTACTGATATTTGTGTGTATAATATGTGCTTGAGCTTGCATCTAGTGTAGTAATTTGGTGAGAGTTGTGAGGTTTAACAAAAAACGGGCTGTAGCTCAGATGGCTAGAGTGCGCGCCTGGGGGGCGCGAGGTCGCAGGTTCGAGCCCTGTCAGCCCGACAAAAGCTGGAGTTTTGTCAGGAGTACCATGAAAACCATTATTTTCTCCGACACCCACCTCACCAGGAGGTTTAATTTGCGTAAGTTTATGTTCTTGGCCAACTTGATCAAGGACGCTGATCGGGTAGTGATCAATGGCGATTTTTGGGACAATACTTACACGGATTTTGATGGCTTTATCAATTCTAAGTGGAAGCTACTCTTTCCTATTCTCAAGAGCAAGGAAACCATTTACCTGTATGGCAATCATGACCGGGACTGGCAGGTTGATGACCGAGCGCGCCTATTTTCAGATTATCAAGGTTATGAATATCAAATTAATAATGGTTATTATGAGTTGCTCATCACTCATGGTCATACCATTAGAGAAGGCCTGGAAAGACTCAATAGGCTTTATGGCATCAGAAGATTTAAAAAACTCGGCCAATTTATTTTTGAAATAATTGAGTGGTTGGGAGTCAAATTGGTTCGCCGGTTTGGCAAAAACATTTTCCCCCATCGCTTTTTAGATAATCGAGCCATTAAGGCTCACGCTATCACTTTACCTCCCGGACAATATTTGGTCTGCGGCCATACTCATTTGGCTTTTTTCAAGCCCGGAAATCAGTATATTAACACCGGGTCAATCAGGTTTGGTCACGCTCACTACCTTGAGTTAACTGGTAAAACTTTAAAACTCCATCGCTGGCGCTATTAAAAAAAGCGAGTAATTGCGTTATGATAGCCATGACCAATATGGCAAAAATTCCTTTATCCAAATCTCCCCAGTCTCCGGATCGCAAACAGTTGTTGGAGGAACGACTGCGAAATTCAATTGAAGAACGGCGAAAACTGGTTGCCATGGAAAGCTCAGAAATGGAAACTGTTCAGCAGTACGCCAAGCGAAAGGGCGGTTTTGTGGCTCGCAGCATTAACAGATTACAGCAACTCCTCAAGGAAGATGAAACCCAGATATGACTTTTGAGGCAGTTTACGCCCGGCTTAATCCAGAGCAAAAAAAAGCGGTTGATACCACCGAGGGCCCGGTGATGGTAGTAGCCGGTCCGGGCACGGGCAAAACCCAAGTTTTAGCCGCCCGCATCGCCAATATTCTTCGCCAAACCGACACCAAGCCTCACAACATTTTAGCCCTAACTTTCACTGAGTCGGCCGCCAAAAATATGCGCGAACGGGTGGTGCGGATGATCGGCAAAACTGGCTATTATGTTCAAATTAGCACTTTTCACTCTTTTTGCAGTGAGATTATTCGCTCCAATCCCGAGTTTTTTCCTATCGACAGAGGCAGCGAGCCGCTAAGTGATCTGGAACGCTACGATCTTTTTCAGTCAATTATCTATGATTTGGATTTGTTGGCAATCAAGCCGATGACGATGAAGCTTTACTACATTCGCGACATTATGAGAGGAGTTTCCGATCTTAAAAGAGAAGGTGTTTCTCCTGAAGAATTTGCCAAAATTGTCGCTAAGGAAGCAGCGGCATTTGAAAATGAGAAGCAGGAATTGAGTCAGGCCGTGGCTAAGCGCCGGGAAAGTAATTTGAAAAAGCAGCAAGAGCTGATCTTGGTTTATCAAGAGTATGAAAAACGTTTGCGAGCCAGGCTGCGGTATGACTTTGACGACATGATTATTCTGGTGGTTCAGGCGTTCAAAGAGCATGAGTTACTGTTGAGGGAGTATCAGGAAAAGCTGCATTATTTTTTGGTGGATGAGTATCAGGATACTAATAATGCGCAAAATATGGTGGTGGACTTGCTGGCGGGGTATTGGGGTGAGCAGGCCAATATTTTTGTGGTGGGTGATCCGCACCAGGCTATTTACCGGTTTCAAGGCGCTTCGGTAGAAAACATGTTGGGGTTTATTGATAAGTATGATGAGGCGCTGGTGGTGACCCTGGCAACGGGGTACCGGTGTTTTGGTTCTGTTTATGATGCCGCCCACACCTCGATTACTCACAACGAACTCACCAGCGCCGAAGCTTTCAAGATTAAACAACACCAACAAACCATGGAAGAAGCGCTCAACAAAAAGCTGCTTAGTCCCAAAGGCCAGGGAGAAAAAATTCGCGTTTTTGACGCGCCCTCACAAACGGTGGAGCTGATCTATGTGGCCGAGCAGATCCAAAAGCTCATTGCTGCTGGTGTGTCACCGGAAGAAATTGCCGTGCTTTTTCGTCATAATCGCGATGTAGTTGAGTTGCAAGAAATTCTGGAAAAATGGTTGATACCTTATGAAATCGATGGCGGCGCCAATATTTTGGAGGCCGAGGAGATCCGCCAACTGCTAGAGTTTTTTGCTGTCATTGATGGCATTGGTAAAAATGAAGATGAAAGCAATCTTTTTGAAGTGATGTGTTACGAGTGGCTCGGGTTGGACAAGTTGCTGGTAATGAAAATTGCCAGAGCCGCGGGCGCCGCCAAACTCAGCATTATCGACACCATTTTAGCCGGTTATGACCATTTTCAAGCCAAACTTGAAGCTAATGGTACTTCCAGGGAGGAATTTGCTCGCCTAGAGCTTTTCGTCGAGAAATTAATGCTTTGGGCTAGCCAAGACGCACAACTGGTTTTCCCCCAATGGTTTGAACTGATCATCACTGAGAGTGGTTATCTGGACTGGATTTTGCAGCATGAAGCTAAAATTGAGTTGTTGACTAACCTGAACTCGCTTTATCGGGAAGTAAAATCTCTGGCTGGCAGCAGGCGGAGACTGCGGCTGCGGGATTTTTTGGAAACTGTCGAGATCATGTACGAACACAAGATTTCTCTTCAGGCAGAGGATTTGAACGTGACTACCGGCGCGGTCCGGCTTTCCACCGTCCACAAAGCCAAAGGCCAGGAGTGGCAGCACGTGTTTGTTATTCACTGTCTTGATGGCAAGTGGGGCAATAATCACCGGCGCGAACTTTTACCTTTGCCTGAGGGATTGATCAAAAATACTGATCTGTCTAAAAAAGAGTTGAATGAAGACGAGCGGCGGCTGTTTTATGTGGCTATCACTCGGTCTAAAGGCACGGTGCAACTGAGTTATCCACAGACGATTGTGGCCGGCAACAGCTCGAAGGAAGTGGTTGGCAGCATGTTTATTACGGAAATTGAGCCAGAGGTGGAACGAGTTCCTGAAACTGAAACCAAGCAGTTTTTTGCGTCAGCCCAGGAGAGCTTAGCCAAGCTGCTTTTACCGGCCGATGTTTCAAAAAGAAGTATTTCGGAAGAAGAATTTTTCAAAAAAATTGTCAGCACGATGCCGCTGTCTGTGACCGCTCTCAACACCTACCTGAAAGATCCCCAAGAATTTGTTAACAATGTGCTGCTGAGAGTGCCGAGAGCAAAGGCTACGCCTATGGCTTTTGGGACGGCCATTCATAAGGCTTTAGAAGAGTATTTCAAGCACTTTCAACAACACAACTCACCTCTGGAATTAGAAAAACTGCAGGCGATTTTTACGGAGAGCTTGAGTAAAGAATTGATCAACCCCGAAGATTTTGTCCGCCGGCTTGAGTATGGGCACAAAATTTTGGCAGCCTACCATGAGCAGAACAATTTTGAAAATATCAAACCATTGTTTATTGAGCGATTTTTTGGTACCGGTTTTAGTAAAACCATGCTTGGTGATATCCGCTTAACCGGTCGGATAGACCGGGTGGATTGGATAGATACAGCCAGTAAAACCGTTAGAGTTATAGATTACAAAACCGGTGTGCCCAAAACTATTGGGTTTATTGAAGGTAAGACTAAATCGGTTAAGCTTTCCGAGCGCGAACAACTCCTTCCTGACAGCATTAAGGGGCCATACAAACGTCAGCTTTTATTTTACAAACTATTGACAGATTTGGATCCCACTTTTATTCCCACCGTTACTGAAGGGGTTTTTGATTTTGTGGAGCCGGACAAAAATTCCGGCAAGCTGGTTCGGCGGCAGTTCACTCTCCACCTCAGCGATGTCAAGGATCTCAAGGAGCTGATTTACACGGTGATGAGCGAAATTAGGAGTCTCAAGTTTTTGGAAAATCTTACTTAAATTAATGAGTTTTTAGTTTTTCCAACTTTTGATGATAAAGTAAACTGAATCGGCAAAATCAGGGCTAACAGCAATGTTGGTCCAGTGAGGATACCAAATCGCAAAATTAACTGCAATCAACACCACCGCCACTAAGCTGATTTTCTTGACCAGAGGGCGCTTTTTTTCTATCCACATTTGCCAAAGCCAGTAAGCCAAGATGATACAGAGCAAGGGCACTGCCGGAGTGTAATGATAAAAGAACATAATTCGTGGCGAAAACTGCCAAGGTAACCAAACGGCTAAATAAACGGCCAGTAGATATAATAATGGCAACCCGCCCTTGGTTTTGCCTTTTTTGACCAAGAGATCACCCAGCGTCCAGAGTATCGTTGCCGCTCCCAACCAAAACAACAGCGGGTTGCCAACAGCATAAATATTGCCTTCCTTGTCCGATGCCTGCCTTTCTACTGCAATCCAGACAGGTTTTAGGTTTAAGAACCATTGCCAAGGCTTTGATTGAGCGGGGTGAGTAGCTTCTAAATTGATCTGATAACGCCAGGTTTGATTGTGCATTTCAATCAAGTGTGTTAAATCCTTGCCTTGCCAGAACATTTGTGCATAGCTCAATAAATAAATAAATGCCGGCACTACCACCAAAGAGGCAGCAATTTTGGCCAGATTGAGCATCGCAACTCCTACATTTTTTTGGAAATTTTTCTTGGTTAAATAAAATTTGCTCAAGATTACTGCTTCTATCAATCCGGTAATCAGCAAAGCAAACACCCCCGACCATTTGGTGGCGGTAGCCAGACCTCCGGCCACTCCGGTCAAGAGCAACCATTTTGAAAACTGATATTGACGCCGGCCATACTTAATCAGCTTCAAGTGTTTGAAGTAAAACAAAAGCGTTAGCAGGATAAAAAAAGCCACATGAATATCATTCATGGCAATTCTAGACATAACTAAAAGTAAGCCATCAAAAGCAGCCAGCAACGCCGCCAGTAAACTTAAAGCTTTGTTTTCAAAAAGTTCTTTAGCCAAGAGTGCTGTCAGCCAAATTATCGCCGTACCAAAAAGAGCGGAACTAAACCTCCAGGAAAAAGCGTTCTCACCTAGGGTATAGATAAAAAACGCCTGAGTGTACTTAGCCAGCGGTGGGTGCAACCAATCCACCGCAGTGTCAGGTTCTGGAGGCGGATTCCACCACTCAAAAGCGCGCGGATCGTTGCGCGCCATTAGTTTAGCGGTGGCAGCGTGATAAACCTCATCAAATATATACGTCACCGGTTTATGAAGCAGAAAAACTCGGCTCACAAAAGCAAACAGCAGGATTAGCAGCAAAATAGTCGAGTAATATCGATCAACATTTATTTTGATCATTTTAAGAAAGGACGTAAATAATAATCATCACTGCCAAACCAAAGAGAGAAGCAATGGCCAAAAGCGGCCGGTCAGTCAACAACACTTTTTCCGGTGACTCGCCGCGATTGTTCTCATAAACCAGCTGCAGATACCGCATAATCCCCAAAATCACGAAAGGCAAGGAAAACATCAGTAATTTTTGCGACTGCAAAGCTTTGGGCAAATAAGTGTAGAGATTTAAAAAGCGATGATCGGGGGTATCTATCTCATTTTGAAAAGCAAAAAGCGCAAAAGTTAGCCAGGTTGAATTAGCGAACATGCCCGTATACTGATCCAGCAATCGTTGACTGTACCTTTTGAGCGCCTTACGAGTTGGCCCTACCTCTTCCGCCCGGTTTTTCATTAGGGTTCTTTCGCTTTGTCGTTTGCCCACCGCCAAGAAGAGTGAGGCGGAAATCACCGTCAACAAAAACCAAACATTCATATGCAGATTGACCACCACCGCACCGGCATAAATTCTGATCAAAAAACCGGTAGCAATTGAACCCACATCTAAAATTGGAATATGTTTTAGTTTGGTAGCATACAAGATTTGCAGTAATAAATAGCCAAGCAGCATCAATCTAAAGAAAACCGGAAACCAAAATGATGCCAGCAATACCACTGACAAACCAATCACCACCGCCAGCATGGCCACTTCCTTGGGTAATTTACCGGAAGCAATCGGCCTATTTTTTTTCACCGGGTGCTGTCGGTCTGCTTCGTAATCAATGATGTCGTTAATGAAATAAACAGTTGACGTTAGAACAGAAAATAATATGGCTGCCAAAGTAACAATAGTGAAATATGACAAGCCGTCAGGGGGGTCATAAAAGAAGAACCCGGAAAATACTAAAGTGGCATAGAGTGAAAGGTTCTTAATCCATTGCACCGGTCTGGCGGATTTAATTAGTAGCGCCAAGATGTTGCTGTCACTCATTGTTTATGCTTTCTCCCGTGCCTGTAGGGTTTTCCATTTTGCCCAAATTAAGAAGCCAAAAACTCCTACAACAACCAGGGTGATAGTGACTATTTTACCAATTGTATTCAAGTAAAGCGAAAGGATTCCCAGAACTAAGCTGGCAAACCAGTAAAATACGGCAATTTTTCTCTTACTCCATTTTAAGACGTCAAGTAATTTATGGTGTAAATGTCCACGGTCTCCCCACAAAGGTGATTTTCCTGCTCTGATTCGGCGTAAAATGGTGAAAATAGCATCCGCGGTGGGTACTGCCAACACCATCAGGGTTGTAGCCACTTTAGCGCCGCTGATAATCGCCAAAATGCTGAGAAAATATCCGGCTAAGGAACCAGCGCCATAACCGGGCATAATTTTTTGCGGATACCAGTTCCAAAGCAAAAAACCGGCGTAAGCTCCAGCAATGATAAAACTAAAGTGCGCAGTGTCGAATTGAGTGGGGTCATCAATAAATCTCAACGATAAAATGCCGACAAATATCAGAGCAATAGCCACAAATCCGGGCATTTGTCCATCCAAACCCTTAGACCAATTAACAATATTCATGTTCCATAAAATAAAAATCAAAGCAAACAAATCAGCCAGCACCCAGATTGTTCTGGTTCGGCCGAAGATATCGATGGCTAGTTGAGGATGATTGAGATGAATTACTCCCGCGCTGAACGGGTCACTGATGTAAGCGATCCCGATACCGGAACCGACCACTATTAAAGCCGCTGCCAGGCCGGTTAGCAGCCTAATTAAAGGGTGAATATCAAAAATATCATCAAAAATTCCTACTACAGTTAGTAGTAACGCTCCCGCCATGATGGCAATGAGGTAGCGATCAACTTGGAGGAAAAGCAAGGCGGCCATCAGGATGCTCAGGAAAATTACAATGCCGCCGCCTCTGGGAACGGGTTTGGAGTGGGTGTTTTTCAATCTAAGCTTGGAATTGTGTTCTCCCAGCCAATGATTTTTTCGATACCACTTGATTACCAATGGCGCAAGGCCGGCTGCAATTATAAAAGTGAAGATAAAACCAAGCATGGCTACCAAGTAATATATATGATTCTTAACAAAGCCAACAGTAAAAGAAACTGAATCACTACGGTGAAGAATCCAAACAACCTCAGCAAAATAATTTCATAGTCTTTCATGGCTGAGAGTAATAAAAGGTGGATGAAATTAATTGCAAAAGCTATGCCCGGAAACAAAAACAACCAAGGTTTAGTTGCCAGCTGCTGGTTGGGTTGAGCCAGAGAATAAAACATCGGCACTGCGGGTTGAGCAGCAATAAAGTATGAAACAGCAGCTACAGTAATCAGCAGCGAAATGGCAACAGAATAAGACAGTGGTTTTTTGGCAGATTCAGGAATGACAAACTTTGGCAATCTGAAAAAGGTTCGCTTAACTATTTTCATCATTTGCTATTCTACGCCACAGGATATAGTTGTCAAAGGTCGCTGCTGGCCGGTAGTGAGCATGAAGATAAGTGTAAAAATCAGGGAAATTGTAGCCTTCACTTTTCATCACCACGATATAGCGCGGAGCTTCCTCAACCACTGCCTCCATGGTTTGGTCATAAACTTCCAGGTCTTTGATGTGAAAGGCTACCGTAAATTTTCCCACCGGACTGGCTCCGGATTGGGCATAAAGCATCGGGTTGGTGCCCCAAACAAAAATTTTGTTTTCGCCTGAGGCTCTGATGATTTTTGCGGCGGTATAGTTATCGTCCATCAGATAATTAAAACGGCGATTATACTCCTGAACACTTATTTGGCCGGTTCTGAGTTCCCACCAGTTTTGGTAATAGGCTTTGACGGGGTAAACTCCAACCTGCAGTAGGAGCATCACCGTCCCAAACAAACCAACCCCACCAAGCGTAGCTAACCAGTTACCAGCCATGGAAAAATTAAATTGCTTTTTCTTTCTAATAACATCAAATAAATCATTGAAAAATATACCCATCAAAAGACTAAGCGGGGGCAATGCTTGCAGGAAATAATGTGGATATGGGCGGTTAGAAAGCAAACTGGCAAAAAGCGCCAAAATAAACCAGGCCAGTAAAAACTGGATGCCGGGTTTGAACAACTTTTTAAAAAAGGCGGCCAGCAAAATTAGCGCTGTCGCAATAGCAAATTTTCCCTGAAGGGTAAAAGCAAAAATAAGCAACCGGTTATCAAAAGGCAGTCCCCAGTTGCCGGCGTAATGGAAATTGTAAAGCAGGCCATACTGTAAGTAATCCGCCCCCGAGCCCTTGGCCACGAAGTACAGGGCCGAAACCACAATAGGAATCAGTATGCCGGCAATCAATAATCCCCACTGCCTGATCACCCTAAGCAAGAGCGGTCGCCACTTTTTCATTTGCTTGGGTGCGAAGGTAAAAGTGTTAGCCAAAATAAAGAAGCCGATAGTACCAAAAGCCGCAAAATCAAACAAGGCCGGCACTTTGGTTAAAACACCCAACCCAAAAGCCATGCCGGCGCCAAGCAGTAGCCAGACTTCTTTTTTATCAAGCTTGAGCGCCGTTTTTGGTTTGACCAACTTAGCAAAGTAACTCGAGTATGATACTAGCACCGCGCCCAGCATCACTAAGCCAATTACGAAAAGTTCACCATTGGGAATGTTGCCCTCAAACCAGGGCAAGGTAGTGAAAAGAGCAAAAATAATTGTGGCTATTCCTGCGGCCAGTCGCCTTTGAGAAAGTCTGAGAGCAAAAAGGTAAAACAAAACTGTGGTGGCGCTCATCCAGAAAAAATTAAGAATCCTAAAATTAAGCTGAGTGCCCACTTGAGCCAACCAATAAATAATGGGTGTTTTGTGGTCTACGATGTCAGTATAAAGTTGGGCGCCTTTATTCAAAGCCTGGCCAATGGTGAGGTAAATGCCTTCATCGCCGTACCAGTAAGGTTCGTAAAAATTGGGCACTCTTAATATCACCACCAGGCCCAGTGCCACCAACAGCAAGGCGTGTTGATCCAAAAATTTATCTAACTTTTTGATGGACTTGAGGGCATTTGCTAACACAAAAACAGTATACTGAGGTTTTTTAAGAATGGAAAGTATGGAACTCATTGCCAAACCCCACTCATCCTACTGTTTAAACTTTTTCAGTCACTTTGTACTCAATATACTTGCCTAGCATCAACCGCGTGTGAGCGTCAATTCCCGGCAAGGCAGAAAAGAAAAAGCCGACAATAGGCAAGAGGAAAAATTCAAGCGGCTGTAAAATATAAGAAAGCGGATTTTTGCGGTTGGGGCGCGGCGGTCTATTTAAAGCATCAATCACAAAAATCACCACCATCGAAATCAGGGCCATAGTTAGCAAAGTAGAAGTAACTTGCGGCAGTGTTTTCCCTAGGACAGTGCGATTAAACTCTTCATTTAAAAGTGGCGGCAAGAAAGCGGAGATAGTAATGGCAAACCAGTTCACCGGCCAGAGGAAATGATCCTCAATCGTTTGTGAAACCCTAATAGTTTTATCCAGAAAAGGAATGTCTTTGGCCTCAATATATTTGCGGATAATATAAGCATCATCACTAACACCCCAAGCCCAGCGCTTGAGTTGCTCATATTGATTGACAAAAGTCCCCCACCAACTCGAAGACTCGGCAGCATCGGCATAAATAGGCAGAAAAATCGGCAACACTTCAAAATCTCCTTTTTTGGCAAAATAAGACTTAAAGAAAAGCCGGTAATCTTCAGGAATGACATCGGTGTCCCAGTAGCCAATTTCGTGGACATGTTTGAGCGAAGTCGAGTAAGTAGAAAAATTGATCAATCTATCCGAGCGCATTAAAATATGCATTTGAATGACTGAGAACATCGAAGCCAGAACTCTCACTGGTGCCGGCACTCGCCAAATGTTGTTGTAAAAAACAATCGCTCCTTGCCAAATGGCATTAAAAGGTTTTTTGGTGGCAAGAAAACTATGAGTGAAGGCGGCAAAATAATGTTTGTGAAACTGGGCATCGGCATCTTCGCTAGTAATAGTGATGTTTTCTATTGGCATACCAATTTCATCAACCAGTTTTCTCTTGGCAATTTTCGCCCCCCAACAAGTATTGGAAGATTTGCCCTTCACTTCTCCTTCAATATCCGGATGCTTGGTAGTCCACAAGTTGCCGAATTTACCTTTGAATTGTTGTTCTATCTTGGCTGCTTTATCAGTCGCGTCCTGACCTTCTCGCTCTTCAAACGAAACCATAATATGAATATTTTTTCGCGGATAACTTTGCTTAGAAAGTGCCAAAATCGTTCGCTCTAAAATTTCCACTGGTTCTTTATAGGTGGGAATGACCACAATATGATGAATAGAGTTCCATTTTTTGGGAAAGGTTTTTTTCAGATTTTCTACCCAGTCAAACCTGGAAGCGGCCTTAATCCTGAAATGAGCTACTACGGCCAGCACCGCCATAGTTAGTGAGCGAAAAAGCCAATAAACCGCGAAAGCAATGACGTAATAAGCTACCAGGGTGGGAACAAAAAATGAACCCCAGAAAGGAAAGAGGATCAGCGACCAAGAAAACAAGCCCGGCAAAATTTCCAGCCCGCGCTGGGTTTTGACCGGATGGCGTTTAACGTATGTTCTAAGCCAATTTCCCATATCTTCCTTACTCACTATAGCAAATTAAAAGTCCTAAGAGCATTGTCGTACAGCTGCTCTAAGCTGGTTTGCTTGATTTCCGCGATTGCGGCCGCGGTTTTTGTCACCATCCAAGGCTCGCAAATTTTACCCCGAAACTCTTGAGGAGGCAAATAGGGAGCGTCGGTTTCGGTTAAAACCCTGTCTTTTGGCGTTATTGCCAGCAATTTTCTGATGTTTTCTGCCTTTGGATAAGTGATATTGCCGGCAAAACTAATCAAGGCGCCTTGACGAACTGCTTCCTGAATATAGCTTTCCGGACCAGAAGCGCAGTGCAGAATCCAGGTGAGTTGTGAAGCATAGTCTTTCATCATTGCCAAAGTGTCCCAGTAGGCGTTGTCGCTCTCTGGTGTTATTGGGGTGTTTTTATCCCTTACATGGATGCTGATCGGCAATTGATACTTTAAAGCCAGCTTGAGATGAGCCTGAAAAAGTTCTTTTTGTTTGGCAATAATTATTTTTTTTTCTTCGTTCTCTTTGAGCCAAAAGTAATCCAGACCAGTTTCACCAATGCCGGCTAATTTTACTGAGTGCTTGGCTGCTAAATCATTTAACTTGCTGATAGTTTCCTCAAGATTGAGCTGGGCTGCTTCACTGGGATGAATGCCAAGGCCACCTAAAATATTTGGCTGCTGTCCAGCCAGCTCAAGGCTCAATTCAGAGCTGGGCAAACTAGTGCCGGGGACAAAAGTATGAGTGACGCCGTTTTGATTGGCTTCCTGCCAATGTTGCTGCCATTTTTCTGCCAGCGGCGCCAGATTTAAGTGACCATGGGTGTCAAAAAAATTCATGTCAATCTCTAATTTCTAATCCAGCCTGGGAAATAAAGGCTTCAGGGGCTCGATTTCTTCAGCCTGAAAATGAGTAATAATTTGTTCGGCGGTGTCGGGCATCAAGGGCTGCAGTTTTCCGGCGATCAGCAATAGGTCTGAGATGGCTTGTTCCAGGATGGGTTGGGCAGCGGTTGCTTCAAGTTTCCAGGGTTGGGCTTCTGCCAAGTATTTGTCTAACTCGGCCACGCTTTTGGTTTTGCCGCCCGTTTGAGTGATCAGCGTTTGCAGCGCCTCGCCCAAGTTGTAGCTGGCCATCAACTTTTGATATTCATCAGGGCTAGCTAGGGGATTTTCAGTGCTTGGTGCTGTTGGCCGGTGGGCATAATTGGTTTTTTGGCTGATAGCTGCCAATCGGGAACAAAGGTTGCCTAAACCATTGGCTAAGTCCGCTGTATAAACTGTGTCCAGCTTTTCCCAAGTAACGTCCATATCTTCGCCAAAGGGTCCAAGATTGATGAGTAAGTACCTGGCGCCATCAACCCCGTAGCGCTCCACCATCTCGGTGGGAGTGATAACGTTGCCGAGCGACTTGCTCATTTTTTGGCCACCGACATTAATAAAGCCGTTGATTAAAATTTTGGCTGAAGTGGGCAATCCGGCCGACATCAGCATGGCTTGCCACATGGCCGATTGCTGCCTGAGGTTGTCTTTGCCGGCAACTTGAACTCCCGGCCAATATTTTTGGTAATTGGCTTGATCTTCCGGCCAGCCCAAAGTAGAAACATAATTCACCAAAGCGTCAAACCAAACATACATCACGTGTTGGTCGTCGCCAGGCACAGGAATGCCCCAGGGCATTTTTTCTTTAAGGCGGGAAATGCTGAAGTCTTCCAGGCCTTGCTCAACAAAACTAGTAATTTCCGCCAACTTTCCCCTTGGTACCATGAAAGCCTCGGTGTTTTCATAAAGATTTTGTAACTCATCCTGATATTTAGAAAAGCGGAAAAAGTAGTTTTCTTCCTCACGGGTTTCCAGCACTTTATTTGGATGTAGCGGGCATTTACCATTTTCCAGCTCAGAAGCCTGTTTTTCCAGCTCGCAACCAACACAGTACATGACCTTATACATGCGCTTATAAATATCTCCATTGGCTTCGCACCGGCGCCAAAACTCTTGGGCTGCTTTTTTGTGCTTGGGATCGGTGGTGCGGATAAAATGCGTGTAACTCAAGTTCAGCAATTTTTTTAAATTTTCAAAGTGAGCAGCGTACTCGTCTGCATAAGCTTGAGGTTCTTTGTTTTCCTCCAAAGCTTTTTCGTAAATTTTCTGCCCATGCTCATCGGTGCCGGTATTGAAAACTACTTCCCGGCCCAGAGCACGCTGATGCCTGGCAATGACATCGGCAGCCACAATTTCCAGCGCAAAGCCGATATGAGGCGAAGCATTCACATACGGCAAAGTAGTGGTGATATAAAAATAAGGCTCAATCATTCCAGGTTGGATTATACAGGATCTTTACTGATGTCTAAACCTGTTATTGACGCGGTTGGCCAAAAACTCAAAAATCGCTGCCGACCCAACCAGCGGCGCGGCCCAGCTCCACTCAAAAATCACTCTTTGCAGTCTAAAAAAAACTAAAATAGCGATGACCAGGCTCAGAATTAAACCGCGGCGGGTATTAAGCATCAGATAGCTAAAAAAAAGTAAGTTGGCAAAAAAGAGCAACAGGGTGAAAGGTAGATAAGAATTGGGAAAAAGGACGTTAGCAATTTCGTTGGGATAGATATTGGCTAATAGCCAAAAGATTGATAAGTAAAGCAGCATGCTAACTAAAAGCAGTGGCAAAAACTTGAGGTATTTTTCACTTTTTTTTGAGCCAGCTATTTTTCTAATAGCAGGTTTTCCAACAGCAGGATTTTTACTTACCGGTGGCCGAACTCGTTTTTTCCTAACTGCCGCCTTGCCAATTTTAGGAGATAATCTGGATTTGGCTTTTTGCATCTTCACTTAATTTAGTATACTGTATCCACGATGTTTGAAGCATTAGTAATCATTATTTTAGTGGTAGGCTTGGTTGGTTTGTACTTGGCGATGAAGCAGTTGATGCAAAATCAAAAACACGACCAACTGGAAGAAATAGTTGATAAAGTTTTTGGTATGAGCGCCACTAAAGTAGCTGAGCAAAGCAAGCAAATTTTAGCTGGCGAAAAAGAAACGATCAAAACTGACCTCGACAACAAGCAAAAAGCTTTCGAAAAACTGGTGACTCAGTTTCAGGAAGAAGTTCGTGAGCGGCAACGGGAGATCAGGGACCTGGAAAAAGATCGAAGCAAAAAGTTCTCAGAACTCAACACCGCCATGGAAGAGCACCGCAAACTTACCGATGAACTTTCAATTTCCACCAGACAGCTGGCCAAAGTACTGTCCAATAACCAACAGCGCGGCGGTTGGGGAGAGCGAATTATTGAAGACCTCTTGACTTCCAATGGCTTGATTGAAGGTGTTCATTATTCGAGGCAGACGACACTAAAGTCTGGTTTGCGCCCAGACATCAGTCTGCTTTTACCAAATAACCGCACAGTACCAGTCGACGTCAAGTTTCCTTACCAAGAAATTCAGAAAATGTCAGTTGCCGAAGGTAAATCACAGCAAAACAGTCATTTTAACCAATTCCGCCGCGACCTGAAAACCAAAATCAACAAAGTGGCTGAGTATATTGACTCGGAGTCGAAAACCCTCGACTATGCCATCATGTTTGTGCCAAATGAGATGGTTTTTTCCTATATCAACCAAAAATGTCCTGACCTGATAGACGAAGCCATGAGCAAGCGGGTGATGATCGTTTCACCGTTTACCTTTTTGATTGTGGCCAGGACAGTGCTGGAGAGTTATCGCAATTTTATGATTGGCGACACTCTTAAAGAAATAGTGAGCTATGTCGATGAGTTTGCTGGTGAGTGGGTCAAATTTGTAGAAAAGTTTGAAAAGTATGGCCGTTCTATCGACCGCTTGCAGAGTGACTATCAGGAAATTAGCAGCACCAGGGTGAGGCAGATGGAGAGGCGGATTGGCAAGATAAATTCATATCGAGAAGGCAGTTTGTTGCCCGGAAACGTGGTTGAGGGTAAGGTCAAGCAGCTAGATGGTGGTTTGTTTACAGAAGAAGAAGATTAACGATTTAAAGCTCCTGCTCAAAGAAAACTAAGTCTCTTTGTACAGCCGTACTCCAATTTGGTACCAAGTTATGGTCAGCTCCCGGGTATTTGAAGTATTGATAAACAATTGGTTCTAAAAGGTTGCTGGTTTCGCTGGCGGCAATTTCGTTTTGAATCTCAGCGACCTTGGCTTCGTTGGTGGCCACCACTTCATTTTCCAACTCCTCCCGCAGTTCGTTCAGCCGCTCTTGCAACCTTGCTCGCCTGGAATTTTCTTTATCAACTTTGGCAAAAAACTCATCGCTCCAAACCGACAGCGCGGCTGTATCGGCAGTGCCATGATGTAACTGAAGCGGTCCAGTCAGGAGCGGCAGATGCTGGGTGAGAGAGAAATCAAAGACGTCATACTTGGCTTCAAGGTTGGCCACGTATTTTCTAAAATCTTTGCCCTCGTCGGCGTCTTCGTCGCTGAAAAATAACACCGAGTAGGGAAATGGTGCTACCACCGGCGCCCAAAGAGTGGCGGGGTAAGATTGGTTGGTAATTTCCAACGCTGTAAGAGCAATCTGGCCGCCATTGCTGTGGGCCCAAATACCGATGTGACTGGGGGTATATTTAGTGGTGGCTTCAGGCGTTAGCGGCACGCCCAACTCCTCAAGACTGCGAATTAATTCAATGACCACCATCGGTTTTTCAAATCGAGCCAGCCAAGAGTCAGCCGGCTCCGGCTCACTATCGCCATAGCCAAAGAAATCCGGCGCCAGAGTAATATAGCCGTTTTCCGCGAAGGCCGCCGCCGCATTTTTAGTGCCCATGCCGGTGTAGTAGGAAGCCAACGGCGCCCAGCCCCTAACCATCACAATAGCTTGTGGATTGACGGGTAGTTCTTTGGGAATGTTTAACTGCCCCGACATCTTTCTGCCTAGTGGACTGTAAGAAAATTGATACGCGGTGTAGGTGGGATAGTCTTGAATAACGTCTTCTATAGTAATGTCACGAGCGGTAAAATCATATGAGCGCAAATTTTGAATAGTGTAGGGCAGGTAAGGAAGAGTTTCCTCCGGCTGAATTAACTCAGCTAAGGGGTTCTTCAGGTTGACTGGAGAATTGTCGCCGCGCAAGAAAGGCCCTGCAAAAACGCCAGCAGCAAAGATAAAAAGAATGGCTAGAAGGCCGAAAACAGTTCTTTTAATCATGAGCTCCAATCTTAAGGCCAAGCGCTTGTAAAATCAACCGCAAACACTAACTCCGGCAACTATTTTTCAATCTGGTAGCCGGTTTTTTCTATGGTTTTTCGAATGGTGGCCTCATCAATCACCTTTGGATCATAAATAACTTTGGTGCTGGCCTTGGCGTAACTGGTAGTCGCCTCCACTACCCCCTCTAAGTCTTCCAGTTCGCCGTCAATATTGAGACCGCAACTAACGCAGTGCATACCGCTAATTTTCAACTCAATCAGTTGAGTTTCCGCCTCAGCTTTAGCTTTTCTCTGCAAAATATTAAACATTTCTCTCCTTAAATTACTTCCAAAGTACCTGAATACATACCCATCGAGCAGGTATAAGTGTACTGGCCCTTTTGAGTGGGCGTAAAATTAAACACTTGCCTGTCTGTGGAATCCAAAAAGGTTCTAATACCAAACTCGCGCAGCACAAAGGAAAGGGCGCAGGAATATGCCTCATTGCTTTCCAGAGTAAGTTCTACGGGAGTTCCGGCCGCCACCTGGATGTAGTTGGGGCTGTAGCCGTTGTTGAGGACATTAATTTTGACCTTTTGAATACCGTTGATGGCCAGGGTTGAAGCGTTTGGTTTGGTTTTTTCGTTTGAGAAGAAGGAAGTCACTGGCCTCGCTATTTTTTGCAGAGTCACCGGTGAGCCGGCAACCAGCAAAATGCCGTTAAGACTGTAAATGGCCATAGCAATCAAAGCATAAGCGGCGACTTTTGAGAAAATTTTGTTCCATGTTTCTGAAAGTTTAGCTGTCAAGACTCCGATCAAAGTAAAAAGAGGACTGGTGCCAAGAACAAAAGCAAACATGATCAAAGCTCCATGCACAGGGTTGCCGCTGTTAATGGCCAGCACTTCCATGGCCTGAGTGACACCGCAAGGAATAAAAATAGTCATGAATCCCAAAACCGCCGGTGCGAACAAAGCCTTGCTCTTGCTGGTATTGCGAATGTAGCGCTGCAAAAACTTGGGCGGTTTGAAAGCCAGAACCCGAAAAACCGGGTGAACATCGAGCAAGTTCATGGCTGTTGCAAACATGAAGAGAGCGGCAAAAACCTGAAAAGCGGCGCTGACTTCCAGGCTCAGCGAAACAACTGAGCCCAACGCGCCCAGCAAAAAGCCCAGCAGAGTATGAGACACCAGTTTGGCGCCCATAAACATTAGTACCGGCAGCCAGTCTAGCTCATCAAACGATTTCCAACTCAATTTTTTCTTGGATTTTTGCGATTTTTCAGTTTTAGCGTCGTCAATTTCCGCTTCTTTTTGATTGGCGATGGCGCTGGTGAGCAAGCCTCCCTGCACGGCCAAGCATGACAGCCCGCCTGTAGTCAGTCCGGTAAGAAAGATAACAAATAAGTCCATAGGTAGCCTCCAATTTATATTTTAACTGTTTTTAATCTTAAAGCATTCATCACTACTGACACGCTCGAGAAAGCCATAGCCGCGCCGGCCAGGATGGGGTTCAAAACAAGGCCAAAAAACGGGAAAAGCCCGCCCATGGCCACGGGAATCAGGGTGAGGTTATAGGCAAAGGCCCAAAACAGGTTTTGTTTGATGTTGCGCATGGTGGCTTTAGAAAGTTTGAGGGCGGCGGGGACCAGGCTAATATCACTCCTCAGTAGAGTAATGCCGGCGGACTCTATGGCCACGTCTGTGCCGCCGCCCATAGCGATACCAACATCGGCTGTGGCCAAAGCTGGCGCGTCGTTGATGCCATCCCCAACCATCGCCACCACGCCATATTTTTCTCTAAGTTCTCTAACGATTCTTTCTTTGTCAGCAGGCATGACTTCGGCTTCGACCTTATCTATACCCACTGTCTTGGCAATCGCTGTGGCGGTTTCGTAGTTGTCGCCGGTGACCATGACCGGAGTAATGCCCAGTTGCTTGAGAGCAGTGATTGTTTTTTTAGCCTGAGGTTTGACGGTATCAGCAATACTCATCACTCCAGCCAATTGAGAGTTGGCGGCAATCAAAGCCAGCGAGTGCCCGAGCTCTTTCCAGGCTTGAATAGCAACCTTGACTTCATCGGGAATTTTAATTTTATTTTCTTGCATTAACCGTTCATTACCAATTAACAGCGCCAGCTTGCCAACCTGAGCGCTCACGCCTTTGCCGGGAATATCCCGAAAAGCTTTCACCTTAATTTTTTGAGCCGAAATTTTTTCATTTTTCAAAAAAGTGACGACGGATTCAGCCAACGGATGATGCGACTGTTCTTCTACCGCCAAAACTGCAGCCTGCAGCGCACTGGTAGCTTCTTGAGCAAACCAAGTGTTTTGCACCGCTGGTTTGCCTTCAGTGATGGTGCCGGTTTTGTCAAAAACTACCACTTTTACCTTGTTAGCCACCTCCAACGCCTGGGCGTCTTTGATCAAGATACCTCTTTGCGCGCCTTCACCAATACCCACCATTAAAGATGTTGGCGTGGCCAGACCCAAAGCGCAAGGGCAGGCAATAATTAGCACGTTAATCATACTTACCAGCCCAAACAAATAACTAGGTTCCGGGCCAAAAATCAGCCAAATTATGAAAGTCACCGCCGCCAAGAAAATCACCACCGGCACAAAGTGAGCGGCAATGGTATCAACCAGTTTTTGGATCGGCGGGCGGCTGCCTTGCGCTGTTTTCACCAGCCGAATAATATTGGCCAGCATGGTGTCGCTGCCGATTTTTTCAGCCTTAATTTCCAGACTACCAGAGGTATTGAGAGTGGCGCCGATAACTTTGCTGCCCTTGATTTTCGTAACAGGCAGACTTTCGCCAGTAACCATGCTTTCATTGACGGCGCTTTGACTGGCAATCACCGCGCCGTCCACCGGAATTTTCTCCCCCGGTTTGACCAGCAGAATATCACCGACCTTAACTTGCTCAATAGAAACCTGCTGCCACTGGCCGTTAACTTTCAGGTGAGCCTGGGTAGGCTGGAGGTTTAAAAGTTTCTTGATAGCTGCCGAAGTCTGGCCTTTGGCTCGGATTTCCAGAAATTTTCCCAGCAGGATGAAAAAAATGATTGCTCCCGCCGCCTCAAAATAAATATGCGGCTCTATGCCTTGGGTTTCCAGCCAGTTGCCAAAAAGAACTACAAACAGCGAATAAAAGTAGGCGGCTGAAGTACCCAGTGCCACCAGGGTATCCATGTTGGCGGTCCGGTTTTGCAGCGCAGACCAAGCGCTCTGGTAAAACCGCCGGCCTGCCCAGAACTGAACTGGTGTGGCCAGCGCCAGTTGCAGCCAGGGATTCATCAGCACCATCGGCGCCAACGGCAACATCCCCGACACCAAAAGCGCGGCCAGAATACCGGTAACGACCAGTTTAATTTTCAAGCTGGCAATTTCTTTGCTTCTTTCAGCTTCAGCCACATCTTCGGCGCCTTCAGTATGAAGATGAGCCTGGTATCCCAGAGAGCTCACCGCCTCCTCAATTTTTTCGGTTGCAGTATTTTGGTTTGCCAGCTCGACCGTAGCTTGCTCATTGGCATAGTTAACGCTGGCGGCTTTCACCCCCTCAGTTTTTTGCAGCTTTCTTTGAATATTGACCGCGCAGCTGGCACAGTGCATACCTGAAATATGGAAGGTGAGAGTTTTATTTGTTGACATATTGATTGGGGTTTTTCTCAAATTGTTTGATACAGCCGCTGGCACAAAAGTAATAATGTTCTCCCTGGTGAAGAGTGTGGTAACCGGCGGTTTTGGGCGAGACCCGCATTTGACAGACCGGATCATGAACTAACGGCACCAGCTCGTTCATGGAAAATTTCAGTTGTTTAAGAAAATTGCTGTCCTGGTTGGCTTCGATCAGAATTTCCCGCACCAGGTCACAAGCTTTAATAAAATTGGGATGGGCCAGGGAGTAATAAACCTGCTTGCCGTTTTTCTCGGTTTGAACGATTTTAGCTTCTCTCAGGATCATCAGGTGTTGGCTGACATTAGCCTGGGGTAGATCCAGCATCGAGTAAATTTCCGAAACAGTCAATTTTTGCTCGCGCAGCAGGTGAATGATCTCCAGTCGCCTGGGATGAGACATGGCTTTCAGCATTTCAGCGTGGAGGGCAAATATTTTTGAGTACATATTCGATTATTCGAATATATATGATGGGATTGGATCGGGCAAGGACCAAAGGATCAATGAGGGATAGGCAGATTAAAACCTGTGTTTTGGAGTGGGGATGTTGAGTTGACGAGAGTTTATTTGCCTGGATTGCGCCGCTACTGCTGAATCATAGTGATTACTCGAACGAGGAAGAGCGCCTCCACCCCTTCCTGCCGGCAGTTGATCCGGCAGACCTGAGCCTGTGCAAACAGTTTCTCCTGGCACGATTTTGTTTAACTGACGATTATATTTGGGTGCACCAGTACGACTTGGGTCTTGTGTGCCTAAGACGTTGTAAACAGTCACCAAGGCGCTAAGAGCTTCTGAATCAGAATAACCCATTTCTCTTAGGATTTTTAAAACTGTGTCGCCGGGATTAACTTCGTGACAAAATCCGCCCATGAGCTCTGGCGGTATGGGAGTATTTAGAAGGTCATTCAGATCACTTGGATCACTTGGATCACTGGGCGGGTTGGGAGGAGGTGTGAAATCAAGAGTGTTGATCCTGGTAGAGTTTCTGTTAGCATTCAAATAAAGTATAGCCAGTGCCACAATGATAAGAAGTGTGGTGCATCCCACAAACCTTATTTCATCACTTCCGGGTCTTTCAAATCTTGGCATAAGTACGGTATTTTAACACATTTACTTGTTTTGTCGGTATTTGCGTTTTTGTTCTTTATAAAACCGGTCGTTATGTTGGCCTTGAAACATTTCCACAGGATACTTCTTTTCGTTTTTAAGCATCTTGTCGTGAATGGCAGCTTCAAGGATGAGGGTTTTAAGGGTCGGCATTTGGTTTCTTTCTGTGAGGCGTGGTAGCGATTCCTACTTCCAACTGGCAAATTTGTTTTGATATTTTCGCTTTACTAAATCCCAACAGGCCACAGTCACTGACGCGTTAATTTGATTTTTCTCAATCAGAGCTTCGATTTCAGCAAAATTATAAACCATAACTTCGATATCTTCGTTTTCGTCTAAGTGTTGTTGAGAATTAAAAATGGCGTTTTCAACCAGATAGCAATAAACTTTCTCTGTTGCCTTGGTTGTGAGGCCCGAAAATACTCCCAAATATTCAAGAGAGTTAGTCTGGATGCCGGTTTCTTCTGCCAATTCATGCAAAGCCGTTTCTTCAATATTTTTGTGATTATTTTCTAGTCTTCCGGCTGGAAATTCCAAAATCACGTCATCGTATCCAGGCTTATATTGCTTCACTAGAACAATTTTTTCATCCGGTGTGACAGGGACCATCATAGCCACGTCGGCCAAGGTTGTAATAGTAAAGTCATCAACTATTTTTCCGTTAGGGAGCTTGTAGCTGCGCAGTTCAATGGGAAACCATTTGCTAGGCGAGACATCTTTTTTTGACAGCAATTGCCACTTTTTTATTTTCATAAGTAGAAGTATAGATGTCGAAGGAGCTAGGGGCAAGTTATTCACACAGGTGAGGCTCTGCTGGTTTCAGCCTCCTTTGAAACATTTTCGAACACCTAGGCCATCTCTGCATCGCTTTTATCTTGCTGCCAGCCATATTCTGAATAAGGAATTTCCTTGATAACGGCAGTGATAGCTTTGCGGATAGCACCAATTGTATTGGAGGGCAGTTTGTTTGCTTCAAACCATTTGAGCTCGCTACATTTATTTGGTTCTTTGTTGGTGATTTTGCCGCCCCATTTTTTAGCTAGAAAGTAAACGTCTACCCGCTCTGATTTGTCCAGGTCGGACTTGCGATGCATCACGTGGACGACTTTCAGATAGTCCGGCTTCAGAGAAATACCGGCTTCTTCTTTGGCTTCCCGAATAATGGCATCGGTAAAAGTTTCGCCCGCCTCAACATGACCGGCAATTAAGCCGTAATCACCATCGTGGTAACCGGTGTTCAATCTTTTCAGCAGCAGCACTTTTTTGCCTCTCATTAGTATCAAAAATGAGGCCACAATGTTTTTGTGTTTCATAATTACAGCATTTTGGTTGCGATACCTTTTGTTTTATCAACGCCCTCAACTTCATCAATAAAAAAGTCTATGCCGTCACATCTGATTTTCACATAGCCGGAATTTTTGAAAGTGCCCGGCGTTAGTTCGCCATGAGCAGCGAAACCCAGACGAGTAAGCAGGGTTCTTAAGTTGCCACCATGAGTGACCACCAAAACAGTTTTATTGGCGTAACCAACGGAAATTTCTCTCAGTGCCGTAATAAAACGGACAACTAATTCCTCATCACTCTCGTAACCCTCATTGAACTTAAACCGCCATCGTTCTTTTTCAGTTAGCTGCTCGTATTGATCCAACAGATGTCGGATGGCCTTTCCGTAGTCTTTACCAAAAGCGCCGTCATATTTGCCAAAAGTACGTTCTCTGAGAGCTTGGTGAGTAGTTACGACAAGCCGGCGGTTGAGCTTGAGTATTTCCGCGGTTTGGGTGGCTCTTGATAAATCGGAAGAAAAAATAGCATCAAATTCAATATCCTTGAGTTTTTCCGCTTGTTTTTGACTTTCTAGGATACCTTTTGCTGTTAGTTTTGAATCAAGTTGACCCTGGATACGATGAAGCGCGTTCCACTCTGTTTCGCCATGTCGAACTAGGTAAAGTGAGCAGTAGAAATTGTTTTTGTTTTTAGTCACGGTTTGGTGCTGTGAGCCATACGGGTCTGTAACCAAGATATTCTTGATTAACTAACGGCTTTTTAACAGGATAACAATAAAGAATATACTACTTAAAACATATATTAGGGCCATCACTCCATAATTCAATTGAATTTCAAAAATTATCGAAGCAATCACACCGAGATTAAATAGTAGCGCCACACTGGAACTAACTTGCGACTCTGATCCTCGGCCGGGAATTTGCTCAGTACCAATAAGCTTAGTAACTCCGTAGTTATAGATGTAATCAAAGGGATGCATGGGCAGTATGACACCAAAAAGTGCAATCAGTGCAGTTATAGATAATATATATGGATTTGCCAGAAATATACCGAGGGCTACCACCGATATGTATAACGGGTAACTGAAACGAATGCCGTATTGAGCACTTTTTCTTCCTGATGTTACTTTACAAGCAAACCACCCTGTCATCAATTGATTTCTTACTGTTTTTAATGTTTTCTTGATCGTCATAATTCTTGATTTTTGTGACCCCACCCGGATTCGAACCGGGGCTACCAGGATGAGAACCTGGCGTCCTAGGCCTCTAGACGATGGGGCCGATCATTAAAAGCATTTTTAAGTTATTAGATTGTTTTAAGAAGCTAAATTATATCAAGAAGCGGACCTGTTGAGCAAGTATCAGCCCATGTTATACTGAATAAGATGACTAAAGCTCCGAATTTTTTCAAAAATATTATTAAAATTGCCAGTTACACTTTTGTTGGCGTTTTTAGTTTGTTTACTTCCTTTTTTGTGATGTTTCTGGTCTTGATTGCTCTGGCAGCTGGACTGGCAGTTGGCAGTGTGGATACTGACACGACCGATCTTGATCTCGAACATCATGCCGGAACGCCCGACGCGGAGAGCCGGTTTGTCAGTTTGCCTATCAATGGCTTGATTCTGGGAGAAAGAGATGAGCTGCCCAGTTACATAGAATTTCTTTCTGATTTGGGCATTACTTATGGCTACGAAGTGAAGGAGAATCTGAAGATTTTGGCAGAAAATGATGAAATTGAGGGCGTGATTTTGGAAATCCATTCCCCTGGTGGCACCATTTATGGTACCGCGGCCATTGCTGATGGAGTTGATTATTACAAGAATATGACTGGCAAACCGGTGCTGGCTTATGTTGGCAGCACTGCTGCCTCGGGTTCTTATTGGGCTGCTGCCGGTGCTGATGAGATAGTGGCCGATCATGGCACGATGATTGGTAGTATCGGCGTTATTGCCGGGCCGTTCAAGTATTATGACGGCGTGATGGAGGAAGATGGCGGCCTGTTTGGTACAGGGGTGACTACCAGCAATGGCATTGAGACAGAATATATTACTGCCGGCAGATCGAAAGATTTGGGCAATCCCTATCGGCCTTTGACAGCGGAAGAAAGAAACACTTTGCAGCGGAGCGTAAATAATTCGTATCTAAAATTTGTTGATTATGTCGCGTCTGGTCGAGAACTGGAGGTAGAGTTCCTGAGGGAGGAGATAGGGGCGCTAATATTTGATGAAGTGCAAGCGTTGGATTTGGGTTTGATTGATGCCATTTCGTCGAAAGATAATGCTTATACTAGGCTGGCTACTCTGGCAGATGTCGGCGAGTTTGAGATTTTAAGACCCAGAAGCGCTGGCGGGTTTTGGAGCGCTTTTGCTGGCGTGTTGATGCCCAATTTTGGTCATTTGAGTGCCCAATCCAGCAAAAGTTTGCCTGCTTTTTGTACTGAGAGGATGGCGGTCCTGGTTTATTCAGGTGATGTTGCCGCTCTTTGTCAGTAATTTTCCATTTGCTTTTTTTGTTTAGTTTAGTACGGATTATGCTAGAAACTTGGTTTATGCTCCAGGGCAGTAATATTTAACCCAAGGAGGCTAGCTCATGAAATCAATCATCAAGAGCTTATTAACAATTATTACCGTTTTGGTGCTGTCGATAGGAGTAACATCAGCTTACTTTACCAGTCAGGCTACGGCTAATCCGGTGGTGTTTCCCAGTGGAACAGTCGATATTATTGTTACCCAGCAAGTTGCTGATGGAGACGATGATCTTTGGCCCGGTAGTAGTCATATTTTTGAATTTATAGTCCAAAATACAGGCACTTTGCCGGTAAATTTAAAGGGTTATTTTTCTGGGGAATGGAGCAATCCAGAATTATCTACGGACTTAATTTCATTTTCCAATTTTCAGGTTCTGAGCGGCGGTGATTGGCATCCTATGCATGTTGGTGGCTTGATGATCGGTCAAGAAACCGAGCTGATTGACACCTTCACCGGTTCTAATGTTTTGTCTTCGGGGGAACACAAGGTTTACAGAATTACCATGGGTCTTGACGAGACTGCAGGTGATGAGTATCAGGGAGAGCATTTGACCCTGGGATTGCATGTGGCGGCTAAACAAATTAATGATGGGGCAGATTGGCCTGCCGAGTATTAATAAACTGGAGTTGGGGCGGCGCTTTTCAAGCGCCACCCACCAAAACACAAAAATGAAAAAATTACTTCTCACAATTACAACTTTAACTTTTTTAGTCACACTTGGTTTAGTGTTGCACTACAATTTCCGCATCCATTTAGTTAAATCCGGCTCAATGGAGCCGGAGATCAACAAAGGCGATCTTATTATCACCGGAGGAAAAGATCATTACCAAATTGGCGACATTATCACTTTCCAACACGATCAAGGCAGGGTCACTCACCAAATTGCCGCCATTCAAACCCGCAACTCAATCACCAGCTTTCAAACCAAAGGCTTAGCCAACTCTGCCGCGGATAAGGAGTTGGTAAAGCTATCGGATGTCATCGGAGTCGTTAGGTTTGTTATTCCTAAACTAGGCGTCATTCTCCTGCTGCAGGAAAAGTATTATGTAGTTGCCGCTGTTTGGGTTATCAGTCTATTGATCATTGTTCTAGAGATACAAGAACTGGTTGCAAAATTAAAAGGGGCGGGCGCGTGATGCAGATGGTTGCCCGGTTTTTGCTATCCTTATTACTTTTGTTGTTGCTTGTTGTTCCGCCCGCCCACGCCTATTTTTCGGCAATTGCGAGCACGATTTTGTACATGGGCACCTTTGAGTATATCTATGCTGAACCAGACTTAATTCATCAAAGAAGCGGCGAAGCATTTATTCCGATCGAGCTAATTAACAACTCCTGGGAGCCTGTAGGAGACGTGACCACAGAGCCAGCCTGTTTCGAGAACGAACCATGTTTTATTTTGGGAGGCAGTCAAGAAAATTATGAAAACGCTGCAACTATTACTCAAAATATCGAAATCGGTGAGGCTCATCCCTCAACACTGGTTTTTGCTCTCAAGACCGATTACTCAGAATACTTGCCTGGTTTTGACAGCCCATACTTTCAAGTGTTTATTAACAACCTCAATATCTATGAGGAACATTTTTCCACCACCATTCCCAACGGTGGTTGGAGACAAATTTTTCTCCCTCTTCCTAATCTCGATCCAGGCATACACACAATAACTTTTGTTCAACAAAACACCGGCGATGATCAATTTCCCTCCATTGTTAGTTTGGCGGCCATTTCAACCGATGCTATTTTATTCGGCAGCCAAGATAAGATCATCATCACCGGATCCAACAACAACCTCATATCTGCCCAAGTGTTCAAATCAAACGGCTCTGAAACCTACCTAGCCACAACTCAACTAACTCTTGGCCTCGAAGTACTGAATCAAGCTACAGGCTTAGAATATTGGCCTGAAAATAATCCGGAAAGATCGGTGCAGATAAATTTATCAGCAGATTTATCTACCCCGGATCCTGCTGAAGTCACGCGCTTGGCCATTGAGCATGACCAGCAATTATCTTTAGTCATTAACCAACCCGATGATGCTTACGCCTATCTGCTGAGCGCCGAAAATTTAGCAGAGATCATCCGCCTTTTTCCTGCTGCTAAATTTAAAAATACAACAGTATTAACCATTCCAATTAATTTGCTTAATTATGAATATCCAACCCTAACTGTCATGAACAGGGCAGGCAATGCTTCTCCGCCGACCAGCTTGAATAGTCCGCCATAAGCTGAGATACTTGTTTGTGTTATAAAAAGTGGTCATAATAATTCGACGGTGATATCTGCTCTGAATAAAACATTAGCTCACTTATTTCGACCCGGCCGCTCCAACAATCATCGGCCACGACTTTTGCATCCTGAGTTGCTTTTTATTCTTTCTTTTTTAGTAGTTGTTTTTGGCTCAGCTGTCTATGTTGAGGCCCTACGCTATCAACCGCTTGAAAATATTTTGGGTTATGCCTCCAACATCAACCCAGACGATGTTGTGCGTCTTACCAATGCTGAGCGAGCCAAACAAGGCCTGCATGAGCTTACTTTCAACTCCACACTAGCAGCAGCCGCCCAAGCCAAGGGGCAGGACATGTTTAACAATCAATATTGGGCTCACACTTCACCAACAGGCAGAGAACCCTGGGATTTTATGAATGAGTCTGGGTATAGTTACCGCGTGGCAGGCGAAAATTTAGCCAGAGATTTTATGACCACTACAGCCATGATAGATGCCTGGATGGCTTCGCCAACCCATCGCGCCAATGTCGTTAATTCACGTTATACAGAAATTGGCATAGCAGTCATCAACGGCAATTTACAGGGGGTGGATACAACCTTAGTAGTACAAATGTTTGGTACGCCAAGAGCTGTGGCCGCTGTACCTACTACCACCAACCAAGCCGTGCAGACAACCGACAACGCCAACACTCAACTGCCATCAGCTCCACCAAATATCAATCCCCCAACTGTGGAACCACCGGCCCCAAATCCCACTACCAATCCCATAATTTATCAGGACGGCGAAACCGAGTTGGTCAGTCTTGATGCTTCTCGTCTCGCCAACAATACTATTCAGCCAACTTCGGTCACCCCGACCAATCCTCCTCAAGTCTTAGCGCAATTTTTAGTCCCGATTGGAGAAATTAACCCTCACATCCTGTTTTCCCCAAGAGAGCTGGCTAAAGCTTTTGCTTTGGCGGTTAGTATTTTGTTATTGTTGGTTTTGATATATGATCTACACCTTTCCAACAAACACCATACAGTGAGGTTGGTGGGTAAGAATTTGGGCCATATCATGCTTTTTCTCACGGTGGTATTTTTACTAATTTTCTTAAAAGGAGGAGTGGTGGGCTAGAATGAGAAAAGAATTTTTGCACCACTATCTGGCCTATACTATTTTAGTTTTGGCGTTAGTACTGATTGTTTTGAGTTTTTTCACGGTTTGGCCAAATGTCATTGCTCAAAGGTATCTCATCTTAATTCTCAGCGCCTTTTACTTTATGTGGGGAGTAATTTCACACACTAAAACAGACCACATTACTACCAAGGTTATTGTTGAGTACTTGGCTGTTTCAATCTTGGCCGGGCTTTTGCTATCACTGGTGACCTTTTAATATCAGTATGTTAGACTAACCGAGTATGAACTTATGTGACAAGGAGAGCCTATGAAAGGGATTATTTTGGCTGGTGGATCTGGAAGCCGCTTAAGTCCACTCACCAAAGTGACCAGCAAACAGCTACTGCCCATTTACAACAAACCCATGATTTATTATCCGTTGTTCACGCTTTTGAATGCCGGAATCAAAGATATTCTCATCATTGTTGCCCCTGACCACGCGGGCGACTTTCTCAAATTACTGGGCAGTGGGCGGGAGTTTAACTGCAAATTTACTTACGAAATTCAAGATAAACCCGAGGGGATTGCTCAGGCATTCATAATCGGAGAAAATTTTATCGGCAAAGACAGCGTCACTCTTATTCTTGGTGATAATATTTTTGAAGATGATTTTTCTACCGATATCAAGAATTTTCAATCAGGCGGCAGAGTTTTTGCCAAAGAAGTTGAAGACCCGCAACGGTTTGGGGTAGTAGAATTTGATGAAAACAGACAAGCTATTTCCATTGAAGAAAAACCAGCACAACCCAAATCTAACTTTGCAGTGACCGGCATGTACATTTACGATAACACCGTAGTTGAAAAAGCCCGATCGCTCCAGCCTTCAGCGCGGGGGGAGTACGAAATCACCGATGTCAACAACCTCTATCTTCAAGACGGAGCCCTGGATGTTGCCTTTGTTAAAAGCCGATGGTTTGATACCGGCACCTTTGAGTCACTGCATGCGGCCATTGAAGTCGCCCGGACCAAAGCTCTGGCAGAAGCATCATCCGAGCAATAAATTACAAATACTCAAGGAACTGGTATAGTAGTGCTAATGAATAAACTGATATTTTTATTTACTTCAGCTTTTATCTTGCTTGTCATGTTTCACCCTGGTCAAATCACGGCTCAGGAAGAAACAAGGGAAGCCACCGAAGGCGCCAACATTGACAAAATCACCGAGTTGAACAAACTTTATATTTTACAAATCGAGTCTTACCGTTTTGCAGAACGCGAACAAGTGATTGCTAAACAACAGTATCAAGATTTGCAAACCCTCCGGCTTTTGGAAGACGCGGTCAACGCCACTAAAAAAGCCCTAATTGAGCGCAATAACGTTTTGCTCACCTATCTTGAACTGCACTATTTTAACTTACAAGACGCCGCTGGCATCAATTTAACATACAAAGAAGACACTCTTAGCGTTCTGGTGGAACAGATTGGTGTATTAAGAACTTATGGTGAAAAGTTGGCCAACATTTCCAATCGAGACGAACTCAAAGAACGCACTGACGAATTTAAGGAAATATATCCTCAAATTGAGTCAGTAGCTTACCGCTCGCTAACTCTCATCTCCATAGGCAAACTCCAAACAGTTCATGATCGCGGCAGAATTATTTTAAATGATTTGAAAGCGCTTGAAGCGGATCAGGAAGCTGATACTTTTAGGAGTGCCCGGTACCAAAGAGCTATCACTGAAACTGAGCGCAATCTGGAAAATATTAATAATCAGCTCAGAGAAGCCAACAATAATTATGAGACGCGTTTTAAACAATTTAATCGCTCTGGTTATAACAATATTTTGGATAAATTGAAGCCGGTTTACACAGAATTATCTCAGCTTGTTGCTTATTTGAAAGAATTACTAACGATTTAAATTATGGCCATAAAATCAGATTTTAACCAGACTACTTTTTCAGAAAGACGACCATTTTACGAGCAAGAGCTTCATGTTTTGCCGCCGGAACCCGCTCCAGAACTTCCTGATGCTGAAAAACCAAAACCGATTTTTAAACGTAAAATTTTTTGGCTGATTTTGTCGTTGTTAATTTTGATCTTGATCATCGTGTTGATGGCGGCGCTCAATAATAAAGGAGCTACTCCAGAGCTTGAGCCGGTCATTGAAGAAACACCGCTGGTGCTGGAAAATCATGACCCTCTGCTCAGAAGAATAATGCAACTTGAAGCAGAATTAAAAGAAGCCGACCCGACTAAGCCAACATTGGTTTTTCCGGCATTAAAATTGGATATAGTTTTAGATAATTAGCTTAAAATCACCTAATGATTGGGGTTTGGTAATGAGTACAATTTTAGTTAGCCTTGGCTTAATTTCTGCGTTGATATCTTTGTTGAGTTATAAATTGGCTAAAAATAACCAATTCTACTCGGATGTTCCCTTGCCACTGTTGCTGTCAGGAATTTACGTTTGGGGAGATGGTTTAGTTCTCGGGCCTTTTTGGTTGGTAAGTATTTTATTGTGGTATTTTTTGGCTTATTCACCTACCCAAGTATTTCGCTACTTTTTGCTTTTTCTCGTTATCAGATCAGCTTACGAAATCATTTATTGGCTTCAGCATCAAATGTTGAAAAAAGATTATATTCCTCCTCTTTTTCGCCGCATCAAGTGGTTGACTGCCGAGCAGCACGGGATACTTTACCAATTATTACACACTGTCATAATTGTTCTGGCCATTTCAATTTATCTTTATACACTTGAAATCAACTAGCCATTTTTCCGAAGATATTTCTGCCAAGAGTACTGAGAGCAAAAAGCAATCCGCCAACAACGGCAATAGTTGCACCTGATGGCGTGTCTAAAATAGCAGACACCAAAATACCCAATGAAGTTATCGCCACAGCCAACAGGGGGGCGAGTATAAGTAGGGATTTGAGTGACTTGGCAAATTGTGAAGAAATACTGGCGGGGATAACGAGCAGGGCGTTAACCAAAACCACTCCCACTAATTTTACTCCGGCAATGATGCTCAGAGCTAACAGAAAATGGTAAGCCAGGTCAACAAGCTTGATATTAATGCCAATGATTTGAGCGTAATTGCTGTCAATGCTGACGATCAGCATTTTTTCCAGTAACCAAATGAACATAAGGCAAATCAAGAAGGTCAACATGAAAAGGAAAAAGAGCTCTGTGGCAGTAACAGAAAGAATGTTGCCAAACAAAAAGCTAAACAACTCCGGTTGGTATCCTGGTAGCAAAGAAAAAATCAGCACACTTAAACCCATTGATACAGGCAATAATATACCCAGCACCGCGTCCAGTGATAAGCGCGATTTTTTTTGTACTAATGGCAATGATACGGCTGCGGTCACAGCATAAATCGCACCCGACAAAACAGGGGAAATATGAAAAAATACCCCAAAGGCGACTCCGGCCAGGGCGCTATGAGCAATGGCGTCGCCAAAAAAAGCTCCTTTCCTAATCAAGGCAAACACACCCATAATACCCACCGCCACCGCTATCAATAATCCGGCAATGATTGCTCGTTGCATAAAGCCATATGAGAGAAGATCAAGCAAAGTTGTGAACATAATTTAGTGTCTGTGCTCCAGTTCGTGGACTTTTTCTTGATACAAAGATGCTAAGTTTTTTTTGGTTAGTACTTTTAAAGGATCGCCTTCAAAAATCACGGTTTTATTTAAACAAAAAACTTTATCAGCGTATTCTCTAACCAGGGAAATCTCATGAGAAGCGATCAGCGCGGTCACTTGTTTTTTAGCCACTAATTTTTTAATGAGTTGATAAAAAACCTTTTCTCCCCCCGGATCTACTCCGGCTTCCGGTTCATCCAACAAAAGCAAGCTGGGATTGTGCACAATGGCTCTGGCCAGGAGCACTCTTTGCAATTGTCCTCCGGAAAGATCTTTGATTTTTTCTTTAGCAAAGCTTTCTGCCTCGACTTTTTGCAAAGCAGCAGCAATCATCAAGTGTTTTTCTTGTCGGTTGTGCTTGCAGGTGCTTAGAGCCAAGAACAACAATTCGTGCGCAGTGACAGGAATGTAAGGATCAAATTGAAAACGTTGAGGCAAATAACCAACTTGATAGTTTTGATCACTAATTGTCTTGCTCAAAACTATCTCGCCGTTTGCCTTTTCTAATCCCAGAATCAGCCGAAATAAAGTAGTTTTCCCCGATCCGTTTGGCCCAATGACCACATTAATCGAGTTCTTGGCAACGCTCATATTAACGTTTTCCAAAGCGTTAATTTTTTGTTGTTCGTAACGAAAGCTGAGATTTTTAATGTTTAATAAAGCCATTTATTGTAAAGTCCTCTGAAACTCAAAAGTATTATATCTCATTAATTCAATGTATGTTTCTCTGCCCGGAACCCCTCCCAAAGGGTCAATTATTCCCATCGGTACCTGGTATTCTGACGCAATCGCCCTCAATCGCTCTGTAGGCAATTGTGGTTCTGAAAAAACAGCATCGATATTCCCGTTTGCCAGCAAATTAGAAAATTCAGCTAAATACTGTGGTCCTGGCAATTGCCCCGGGAACTCTTCAAAAACAGCCACCAGGTTTAAACCATATTCATCAGCATAATACTGCATGCTGTTGTGAAAAGTGGCAATATCTTTTTTGGGTAATGAGGCAATTATTTGCGTAATCTCAGTGTTGGTGGTTTCAAGTTCCGCGATATATTGCCGCAAATTGAGACGATAAGCTTCGGCATTTTCGGGATCAATTTCGCTCAGTTTTTCGGTAATTTGCTCTGACATAATGATAGCGTTTTTGATATTCAACCAATAATGAGGTTCATTTTCATGCTCGTTTTCTTCGTTATTTTCTTTATGAGCAACTAAGTCATTATCAAGAAAATGAATTCCCTGATTGATTGTCATTACCTTGGCCTCATCACCTGTTTTATAGGCCCATTCGTCAAGAATGCCGGCGGCAAAAATAACCTGACTGTTGTTAATAGCTTCAGCAGTTTTGGGCGTAGGTTCGAAAGTGTGAGGACTTGCTCCCGGAGGCAACAACAAATACACCTCAAAATTATCTCCGGCAATTTGCCTAGTCATATCATAGATGGGGTAGATGGTGGCAGCCACTACTTGCCGATCAACAACCTTTTCAGGCACAGCGAAATGTATCCAGATTGCCGCTACTAATACCGATAAAATGAAGAGAGTTGGTAAAAATTTCATAACTGCATTATAGTCAGAAGATTAAATTAATGCAACATTGTCGCATTATCCCAATTAAATGGCGGTCCAACTCGGGTGTTCTTGGTTGATAAACTCTGTTACAATATGATGGTGCGAAAGGAATTATTGATTTATGACATTCAACTTTAATGAATTTACAGATAAGGCAGAAAAAACTCTCGTCCATGTCAGGCAGGACCTTGGCACTTTGAGAACCGGCAGAGCCACAGCCCAGTTGCTTGATCCGGTCACAGTTGAAGCCTATGGCACCAGCATGAAAATAGGTGAGGTGGCCACCGTTCAAGCTCCTGATTCAACACTGTTGGTTGTTAGTCCTTGGGATAAATCCTTGATGGAAAACATTGAAAAAGGCATCGCCAAAGCTGGCTTGAATCTCAATCCGGTCGTCAGTGGCGATGTGATCAGGATCGCGGTACCACCGCTCACAGAGGAAAAACGCCGGGAAATGGTCAAGCTGCTGCAAAAGAAAATTGAAGCTGGCAGAGTGATGCTTAGAAACATTAGAGCCGCCACCAAGCAAGACATTGAAGATCAAAAAGGAGCAGAGGGAGTGAGTGAAGACGATATTAAGCGTGATTTGCAAGATCTTGATAAAAAGTTGCAAAATTATATAGACCAACTCGATCAGCTCGAGTCTTCCAAAGAGCAAGAACTAATGACCGTCTAGGAATGAAGGATTTATGTTTGCCGTAATTGCATTTATTTTAATTCTATCTTTTTTAGTTTTTATCCACGAACTGGGACATTTTCTGGCGGCCAAAAAATCAGGAGTGATTGTGGAAGAGTTTGGCATTGGTTATCCTCCCAGAGCGATTAAACTTTTCACCTGGAAAGAAACGGTTTTTACTCTCAATTACATTCCTTTTGGTGGTTTTGTGCGCCTGGCAGGCGAGCAAGCTGAGTACGAAGAAGTACACACCAAGGCAGAAAGGGAGAAATTCAAAAAAACTGATCAGGGCAAGTTTTACGCGGCTGCTACGCCGCAAAAGCTTTTGATTTTATTGGCCGGCGCGGCCTTTAACTTAATTTTTGGCCTTTTGGCTTTTACTTTCATTTACTCTCATTTGGGCATTCCCGAACCAATTAGTACCCCTCGCATTGGAGCGGTCATGCCTGATACGCCGGCAGCTGAAGCCGGTATGAGAGAAGGAGTGGAAATTTTACATATCAAAGCTGATGAAGTCACTCACTTAGTTAGCACCCCGGAACAAGTAGTAGATCTTGTGGCCGAAAATTCAGGCAAAACGGTCACAATTATGACTACTGGCAACTGCGAAGGATTTTCTTGTGCTGAATCTCTGGAAAGTTACGAAATTTACTTAAGGACAGAAGCGGAAACTCCGGAAGGCCAAGGCTCCATGGGGATTATTTTCCAGCCGACAGCATTTATTGAATACCCCTGGTGGCAAATGCCTTTCAAAAGCGCCTGGTATGGTTTGCAGCAAACTGTTTTTTTGAGCGAGCAGATTTTAATCGCTCTAGGCAGTATGATGAGCGATTTGATTTTTGGCGGCGAAGTGCCCCGGGATGTGGCCGGTCCAATCGGCATTGTTCATCAAGCTTCCACTGCCGGTATCTTTGCCGACGGCTTTGTTACGATCTTGTCTTTTGCGGCCATGCTTTCGATTAATTTGGCCATTATGAACGTTTTACCGATTCCTCCTCTTGATGGCGGCAGAGCGGTCTTTATAGTTTTTCAAAGTTTTGTCAGTGAAAAGTACGCTAAGCCACTTGAATATTACCTCAATTATGGTGGATACTTCTTATTACTGGTTTTAATTGTATTGATCACAGCCAGAGATATCTGGAGGATTTTTGGATAATGGCAAAAAAAAGAACCAAAAAACAAAAAATTACTGCCAAACATCAAGTGCCGCTCTCCTTTGAATTGCCGACGACAGATACTCCGAGGGCAAGTCGTGAACCATCTATTGCCGAGATTGCTTCTACGGGCGAAAAGGTTTATTTAATCAAAAATGACTTGATTAAGACCTTGCTATTAACAGCATTTATGTTTATTCTGCTATTTGGCATTTACATATTCATACGCTAGAATAAATTGCATTCCTACTGCAGATAATTAAAGGAGAAGTAATGAATAAAAAAACCCTGCTCATTTCACTTGGAATTTATCTTCTGAGTTCAATCGCGTCTTATGCCGTTTTTTCTAACCTGGGAAGCGCTGTTCAAGTAATTGAAAATGATCCTAGTCTCTTAGATCAAGATACTCAACTAGGAGCTCTTTTGAACATCGACCCCAATGAGCCCAGAGATCAAACTTGTCCGCTTAATGGAACTTTGTACACTCAAACTGAGCGCAATGCTTGGGAAAAACGCCGCCCATTGGCGGTAATGATTGAAAATTCTCCTGATGCCAGACCTCAGTCTGGTTTGTCGAGAGCAGATGTGGTTTTTGAAGCCATCGCGGAAGGCGGCGTTACTCGCTTTATGGCCATGTATTATTGTGCCGCTCAGCGTTACGACACCACCATTGCGCCGGTTCGCTCGGCCAGAACTTACTTTGTTGATTGGGCATCAGGATTTAACCTGCCCATGTACGTGCATGTTGGTGGAGCCAACACTCCTGGACCAACCAACGCCTTGGGTCAAATTAATGATTACGGCTGGGCGTTGCAAAATGACATCAATCAGTTTTCTGTTGGTTATCCCACTTTCATTAGAAACGCTGCGCGCTTGGGAAGACAAGTAGCCACCGAGCACACCATGGAAACTACGTCAGAAAAGCTCTGGGCGGTGGCAGCAGACAGAGGTTGGACCAATATGACTCCAGCCAGGACAGTGGCTGGCAGAGCTGCAGCCGCGACCGATTGGGCAGATGGTTTCACACCTTGGCAATATCAAGATTCCGTCCCCGCTTCCGGCAGTGTGAGAACAATTGCTCATGATTTTTGGTCCGGTTACAATCAGTACTCAATTAGATGGGAATACAATCCGGAAAACAACACCTACGCCAGATTTATGGGTGGCGAAGCTCACCTGGATCTCAACAATGATAGCCAGATTGAGGCAGCTAACGTCATTGTGCTGTTAGCCACTGAGAGAGGTCCGCTCAATGAACTCAAGCACATGCTTTACCAAACCACCGGTACTGGCAGGGCTTTGATTTTCAAAAACGGCGATGTCGTAGAAGCCAGATGGTCCAAGCAGACCCGAACCGATGAACTCAAGTTTACCGATGCTCGAGGCACACCCGTTCCTCTTGCTCGCGGCATGGTGTGGATTTCTGTTGTCAGTGATGCCACCAAGGTAAATTACTAATTGAGTACAAAAATTACTTGGTTTACAATAGGGTCATATGGCAGAACTCCAAGATTTCATGATTTCTCGTGTCAGAGTGAAAATGATCGAGCTTTTTTATTCGAACACGGAAGGAATGTTCTATGTCAGAGAAATTACCAGGCAAATCAAAGAAGAAATCAACGCGGTTAGACGTGAGCTGGATCGGATGATTAGCAACGGGATTCTCAAGAGTGAACAACGCGGCAACAGACTTTACTATTATCTCAACAAGCGTTACCCCTACTACAACGAAATCTTGCAGATGGTAGCTAAAAGCACCGGTTTGGGGCAAAAAATTCGTAAAATGCGCCGCAAATTGGGCAGAGTTTCTTTTGTGATGTTTTCTCTGAAATTTCTTAAACACATCCCACCTAAGCAAGGTGAAGTAGATTTGTTGGTGGTTGGTGATGTGGTGCTACCGGAATTAGACTCGTTGATCAAAAAAGAAGAGAAAAGTTTTGGCAGAGAGATCAATTACGCTGTTTTTGACGAGGAAGAGTTTGAGTTCCGTAAGACCCGCCGTGACCCGTTCATTATGGAAGTGCTGTATGGCAGCCGAGTAATGGTGATCGGCAGCGAAGAAGAGTTTGTGGAGCGCAAGATTCCTGGTATTGCTTAAATAATATGACCAGTACGCAAAAAACTTTGGTATTGATTTATATTCTCACTTTACTTGGTGCCTTGATTGCTCTGCCGCGCCAACTCAATATTGGTTTGCCTTTTTCAATTCCTAGAGTTCCACGCGAGTTTACTATTGGCTCGCCAGTGATTGATTTTACCCTAGGCGGGAAGCGCTATTACAAAACTTTTGAGTTTAGGCAGGGCCTTGATATTCAGGGCGGTATGCAAGTAGTCTTGAAGGCGGACATGTCTGGTTTGGCTGAACAAGATCGCTTAACTGCGTTGCAGTCAGCCCGCGAAGTGATTTTAAGAAGAGTGGATTTGTACGGTATTACCGAGCCAACCGTGCAAACTGCCATTTCCGGAGATGAGTACCGGCTGTTGGTGTCACTGCCCGGCGTGGATGACCCGCAGGAAGCATTGCGGTTGGTCGGCCAGACTGCTCAGTTGGATTTTAGATTGCTGAAGGAAGCTCCTCCTGAAGAACTGCCTCAAGTCGAAGAAGGCAGTGAAGAAGCTGAAATTATTACTCAACCATCGGTGGAGTTAGTGCCAACTGGCTTAACCGGACAGCAGCTCAACCGTTCCAGCGTTCAGTTTGACCCCACCACGGGCGAGCCGGTGGTGATGCTTGATTTCAATGATGAAGGCAGGGAGCTTTTTGCTGATATTACCACCCAAAACACCGGCGAGTTACTGGGGATTTTTATTGATAACGGTTTGCTGATGGCGCCGGTGATCAACCAGCCGATTATCAATGGTCAAGCCACCATCACCGGCGCCTTTACTCTCGACGAAGCCAAGCAACTCAACATTCAGCTCAACGCCGGCGCCTTGCCGATCCCGATTGAAGTGCTGGAGCAGAGAACGGTGGGCGCGAGTTTGGGGCAAGAGTACGTGGCGCAAAGTGTTGAGGCCGGGTTGATTGGTCTGGGGCTAGTGATGCTTTTTATGATCTTTTATTATGGCATTAAGGGTGTGATCGCCAGCATGGCTTTGGTAGTTTATGCGATTTTGACTGCCGCTACTTACAAAATCTTTGGCGTAGTTTTGACTTTGCCGGGCATTGCTGGTTTGTTGCTTTCTATTGGTATGGCGGTGGATGCCAACATTCTCATTTTTGAGCGCATGAAAGAAGAGCAGCGGGTGGGTAAGCCGTTTGCTCGGGCGATGGAGCTGGGTTTTGGCAGAGCTTGGGATAGCATCAAAGATGCTAATCTAGCGACGATTATTACCTCGCTGATTCTGATCAATCCTCTCAATTTCAACTTTTTGAATACCAGCGGCTTGGTGCGCGGTTTTGGTATTACCCTTTTTGTGGGGGTGCTGTTATCGCTTTTTACAGGCGTGGTAGTGACCAGAACTTTTATGCGAACTTTTCTCAAAGAAACTAAGTTGTCTACCAAGGAGGCGACAGCATGAAAATCATGAAGTACCGGCCGGTCTTTTTCGCGATTTCGCTACTGGTTTTAATTCCCAGCCTTTATTTTTTAATCAGACATGGCTTACAACCAGCCATTGATTTTGCCGGTGGCTCTTTGCTTGAGGTGAGAGTGGTTGAAGAAATTGAGTTTTCTCACGCCGAAGTGGAAGCAGTAGTTTCGGCTGTTTACGATGTTGATATGGTCCAGCCTATCAGCCATGACCAGTACTCGATTCAGGGCGATATTATTTCTAATGATCAAAAAGAGCAAGTTTTGGCTTTGCTGGCTGAGCGGTTTGGTGAAGTTGAGGAGCTGCGCTTTGAGTCGGTGGGAGCCACTGTCAGCCGGGAATTGTTAACTAAAACCATTACAGCGGTGATTTTAGTGGCCGGTATCATTACTCTTTATGTTTGGCGGCAGTTTCATGAACTGAAATTTGGTATTTGTGCAATTTTGGCCATGTTCCATGATTCGTTGGTGTTGCTGGGCGCTTTTAGCATTTTGGGTTACTTTTATGGAGTTCAGGTTGATATTTTGTTTGTCACTGCCCTGCTAACCACGCTTTCTTTTTCCATTCATGACACTATTGTGGTTTATGACCGTATTCGTGAGTTGCTGGCGAAAAATAAGAACGTGCGCTTTGAGACTATCGTGAATACAGCCGTCATTGAAACTCTCGGTCGCTCAATTAACAACTCGGTGACCATTATTGTTATGCTGGCGGCGCTGTTCATGCTGGGTGGCGAAACCATTCGCTGGTTCTCGCTGGCTCTCTTGATTGGAGCGGTGACTGGCACCTACTCTTCTACTTTTATTGCTGCTCCGCTTTTGCTTTTGTGGGATGATGTTCGTAGTAAGATAAGAAAGAGGAGGAGATAAAATGACGGAAAAGAGATTTCCAGCATCAGAAATTGAAGGTGCGGAACAAGCGCAGAATAAAGATAAAAAAGGTTTAGCGGATAGACATGCAGCCAGAGTCGAGGCTGCTGAGGCAAGTGTTGAGGAATGGAGAAATCGGGACAAAGCTGCTTTTAAAGCGTCTGTAACTCCGCCTCCGCTTAGGCGTCAAAATCGCTAATTATTTTTTTCGCCTCTTTCATCAGAGTTTCTTTCTGATTAAGTTGAGGATTTTCCAGAACCAGCTCAAAAAGTTGGTTTAAAACTTTGCCTACCTGCGGACCAGGCTGAAGATCAAAATTATCCATTAGATCATGGCCATCGATAGCCAAATCTCTGACCTCTAGCGGCTGGTTGAGTTGTTCGAGCATGCGCTGTTTCATTTCCTCAAGACGCCAGCTGGTTTTGCGTGCGCCGCTACCCAAGCGGTCTCCTTCACGCAGTTGCAAAATGTCATCAATATTTTCCAGGCCCACCTTGCGCATAAAACGCCGGATTGAAGCATCGCTATTTTTCGGTTGATAGTAAAACATGTGATAGCGAACCAGAGTAAAAATCCGGTTTTGGTCCTTTTTGGAAAGCCTGAGGCGGGCGGCAATTTTTTTAGCTATTCTGGCACCCACCACTTCGTGGTTGTAAAAAGTAATGCTGCCGTCCGTTTCGTTGTAGGTCTGAGGTTTAGCGATATCGTGGAGTAAAGTGGCCAGTTTGACCACTGGATCGCTGGATGGGCACTCAGCCAAAGCGTCCAGACTGTGAGTCCAAACATCGGTAGTGTGGTGGCCGCCTTGTTCAACACCTTTAGCCGCCAACAGCTCCGGCAAAATAATTTTCAGCAAGCCCGTGTCATCAAGCAGCTCAATGGCTGCTTTGGGATGATCACTGGCAATCATTTTCAAAAATTCCGCGCCAATTCGCTCCCAACTGATGTGCTCCAATAATTCCTGCTGCTTGATAATGGCTTCATAAGTTGAGTTGCCAATTTGCAGATTCAGTTGTACCGCCAGGCGCAAGGCCCGCAGGATGCGCAGAGCGTCTTCAGTAAATCTTTGTTCAGGATCGCCAACGGTGTTGATCATTCCGGCTGCCAGGTCGCGAAGACCATGGTGTGGGTCGATAATTTGGTATTGTTCCGGATTGAGGTTGATAAATTCTGAGTTTTCAGCTTCGTTTTCAGCTTCCGAAATTAATTGATCCAAGGACTCTGGTTTGATTTGCAGCGCCATGGCATTGATGGTGAAGTCGCGTCTCTCCAAATCTTCTTCTAGCGTTTGCCCCCAACTCACTGCTTCTGGGTGGCGGTGGTCGGCGTAAGCGCCGTCGGAGCGGTAGGTGGTAATTTCAAAATTTCTTTCTTGAGCGTTGATGGGCAGTTTGAAGTCATCGGGTTTTGGTACGACTAAAGAATCATGGATTTTTGAGGCTGCTTCCAGGTTGATTAACTTTTGCTTGGCAGTAGCGCTGAGAATGTCTTCAACCGCTGGCTCAGGCAAGTTGAACTGGGCTCTCAAATCTTGCGGGGTGATCATAACTGTGCCGAACTGATTTTCGTAAAAAGCTTCAGGAAAAAGTTTGAGGATTTCTTCCGGCCTGGCGTTGGTGGTGAAGTCGTAGTCGTAGGGCGGCGCGGCCTCAATTTCGCCCGCGGTGGCTTGACCGGCGCTGTGTGTTTTCATCATGTTCACCAAAATATCCCGCACCGCGCCGCCAACAATATAAGCAGCAAAACCAGCATCCCGCAAAGCCCGCAAAATATAAAGCGGCTCCCGACTTAAAGTAATAGTATGCAATTCCATAGTCCGATTATAACTAAAGTTCTCCTATTGAGCGACCTGGGTTTTCCCAGTACTATAAGCTGCATGAAGACTTGGAACTTACTCCACCAAGACACTCCCCAAACCATTGATGAAGTGATTAAAATTTTGCTCAAGAACCGGGGTATTGAAAATATTGATTCGTTTTTGAACGTCAAACACCCCGCGGATTTAACTTTGGCAGAAGTGGGCATCAACCAGCAGCAGATGAAAAAGGCTGTTAAAAGAATTATCAAAGCCCAAAAAACCGGCGAAAAAGTGCTGATTTTTGGCGATTATGACGCTGATGGCATTTGTGCCACTGCTATTCTTTGGCTGACTCTTCACCACCTAAAAATCAATGCTTGGCCCTTTATTCCTCACCGTGGCAAGCATGGCTACGGTGTTTCTGATGCAGCCCTGGATGGAATTTTAAGCGAAAAAGAAAAACCGGCATTGATTATTACCGTAGACAATGGCATTGTTGCCCACAAATCTCTGGCCAGGTTGTTGGAGCAAGAAAAAATTGATGTCATTGTCACCGACCACCATCAACCGGAAACTGATAATGACAAGCCCGTATTTCCGCCCGCCACGGCCGTAGTCCATACTACTCAACTTTGCGGCGCAACGGTATCATGGCTGCTCTCAAGAGAACTTGATAAAGACTTGGCTATGGAACAGTTGGATTTGGCTGGTATTGCCACTATTGCCGACCAGGTTTCGCTAATTGGCGCTAACAGAAGTTTTGCCAAATTTGGTTTGGAGGCTTTAGCCAAGACAGAGAAAATAGGCTTGAATCAACTCTTCCAGGCGGCGACAATCGAGAAAAAAAATATTTCCAGCGGCACGGTTGGTTTTAGTCTGGTGCCCAGAATTAATGCCATGGGTAGGCTTAAACATGGTCTGGATGCTCTCAGACTTTTGTGTACCAACAGTCACAGTCAAGCCACCAACTTAGTCAAAATTTTAATGGAGACCAACATTGAGCGCCAAGACCTCACCAACGAGCTGCTGGCAGACGCGATTTTGCAGGCAGAAAAACAAGCCAAGGAGCACCTCATTATTGTTTCTTCCCCCAACTATCATGAAGGAGTGATCGGCTTGATTGCCGGCCGGCTAATGGAAAAATATCACAAACCCGCCATCGCTTTGAGCCTTGATCACAACACCGCCAAAGCTTCCGCCAGAAGCGTTCCGGGCGTCAATATCACTGAACTGCTCCGGCAAGTTCAAGCCGATTTAATTGATGTCGGTGGCCATCCTTTAGCCGCTGGCTTTAGTGTAGAAGTAAAAAAACTGCCTCAGGTTAAGCAAAAACTAGCAGAAATTGCTTTGGTGGAAATTCCCGCTGAACTACTCCAACCAACCCTTGACATCGAACTGGAATTACCCTGGGAGTTGGTGGGCGAGGAACTAGTTGCCGCCACCGAAAAACTGGCTCCTTTTGGTCAAGACAACCCCAGACCATTTTTTTTGCTCAGCCACCTCAAGATTCTCAATGTCATGAGTATGGGTAAGGAAAATAATCATTTGAAAATGGTGGTGGGCCAGCCGGAGGCTGCCAATCCAGCTACCAGCACTAAAACCCTCAATATTTTAGCCTGGCGCAGGGGACATTTGGCAAAAGATCTTCAGGAAGGCCAAATAGTATCGTTGGTGGGATCGTTGGAACTCAATCACTGGAACGGCAAAACTAGCGTACAGATGGTGTTGAAAGAGTTAGCGGTTAATCAACCTTTTCCACCAATTGACGGGAATTAATCCCTGACTCCCTTTGACCCTTGGTAAAGAAATAATTTTGAAGCCTGAGTCTTTGAATTTCTAGTTGTTCTTCTATTGACCTGGAAGTTTCAACATCAGCCTGATTTATATTGAAGATGTCATAATGCTCAAACAATATGCTTGCAACATCCCACATTCTCCTTTGTCCAAATAATGAGTGTGCAAGCCCAGATTCAAAACCACCATCCACAGAATATTTATAATCCAAATAACGTTGATAATTAAAGATTAAAATTTCAATTACTTTACCCTGATGTTTGCCTTCATGAAATCTTACTTTCATCCTTTTCCATTTAACTTCTGCGCTTTGTCCCCGTCCGTTCCCAACCTCATCATCTGGAGTAACTGAAACAACACCCTCTTTAAAACTTTGAAGAATTATGGTCTCAATTTCATTGTATAGCTCTAGCTGATCTTCCTCGCTAAAAGTTATAAATTTTATTCCAGCATAGTCTTCAATATCTTCTACTGCTATTCTGCTTTCGCTCCCTCTTTGTAAAGCTTTAGCAATCATTTTTGCCACAGTCGAGGTCGGCGTTTTCTCCCTAGGTTGGGTCGTGAACTTTTTTCCACAATTTGAAGTGCGGACTTGCATGGTTTCTTTTTTCCAATATCTATCGCTAGGAGGTTGATCTATAGGTTCTTGACAAGTAAAAGACAGACATGTGTTCGTCTCATAGCTGTGCAATGAGTAAATATCTAAAGTATTCGTTTCACCAATCTTTTCCTCGGGGTCATAAAGATGCTTTTCAAATACTGCCTCCAAATCTTTTATTAGGCTTCTATATGAACCATTGCCCATTTTTTCTTCAATTTGTAATAAAAGTAAGACAATGCCTAGTTGTCGTTGCAATTCGTATTTAAATCTATTGCTAACATCATGGTTCCCAAGCAAGTATCTTCCAACTGCTAAAATTCCTCCTGCAGGGTACTCCGTTTGATTCAAAAGCCCAAGATTCTCCTCTTTTCCAGGATAAGCTGTATCGCGGATCTCATCAATGATCCTGTTCGCTGATTCCATAAGTCCCTCTAGGTGGTTGTTTAGAGCGGTATAGTCGCTCCCTGCTTGGTATTTCTTTAAGTGAGGAAAACACTGACAGAGAAAATTAAAAAAAGCTCTTTCCAGCTCAACTTTTTTAAGAATCTCTATACGTGAAGCCTCTCTCTCTGATCGTTGACTTTCTCTTTCCAATTTTTCCGGGTTTTCAGACAAATTTATGTTGCCTTCGCTACCGTTTTGCGATCGTGTTTTTGCCCTAAGTTGCCAAGCTTTTAACTTGTGAGCTGCAGCTTGCTCTTTGGATGGCCATTCCTGAGACAAATACAGTTTCATCAATTGATAAATTTTATCTTCATCAGCGAACATCGCGCGGATAAATTCTACAGCTGCCGGACCTAGCACGGAATCAAAAACCTCAATTTTAGGCTTGAACGGCTCATGCGTGCTGGGGGGTTGTTCAATAGTCTTACTTAACATTTCAGTTTATCGTGCAGCTAAGCACTAAAAAAAGCCCTCCTGAGGGGCTTTTTTCACAAAGGTACACCCCTCAGTTACCTAATACTAAGCGTAAAAATAACTCGAGAGAAATGCCTTAATTTGTGCATTTTTGATTAAATTCTACTTTTAATTACTATGTTTAGTCGTCGTCGGCAAGGCCATACGTTATGTAAGCAAATTGTATCAAGATTTAGCTGATTGTCAACCAGGCTAAGATTAGTTAAAATAAAGTTATAATACAAAAGCTTTTTGTTTGGGTGACGCCAAACAGCCACTTGGCAAGCGCTCAGGGTCGCAACTGAGCCGGGTAAGCCCGTGACAGCAGGAATGAAGGCAGCCTCCAGCTGTATTGAGAGGTGGCACCGCTTTTACTCGAAAGCCCTCTTAGAACCATCGCGGTGGTTTTAAGAGGGCTTTTTGGCTTTTAATTGATACTTAAACGAAGAAAGGAAACATGTCGTTGCTAACAGACAGAACAAAAGTCATTGACACTTCAGAGAAAGTAGGCGAAACCGTGACGCTTTTCGGTTGGGTGGCAACCAAACGGGATCACGGCAAGCTTACTTTCATTGATTTGCGGGACAAATCTGGGACGGTGCAGTGCGTGGGTTATCAGCTTTTGGGCGAGCTTACGCCTGAATCTGTAGTCAAAATCACTGGCGAGGTCAAAGCCCGGCCGGAAAAAATGATCAACCCAAATTTGTCTACCGGCACGGTTGAAATTGACGTCAAGGCATACGAAGTGCTCAATCCGGCCATAGAGTTGCCCATTCCGGTTGAGGGCGATGGTTATGAAATTAATGAAGAAGTTCGGCTGAAATACCGCTATCTTGACTTGCGCCGAGAGAGAATGCGCCGCAATCTTGAACTGCGCTCTGAGTTTACCAAAGCCATCAGAGCCGAGCTGGATCAGGCTGAGTTCACCGAAGTGGAAACTCCGATGCTCACCAAGTCTACCAAAGAAGGCTCCAGGGATTTTATCGTCCCGTCCCGGCATCAGCCTGGCAAGTTTTACGCTTTGCCGCAAAGTCCGCAGCAGTACAAACAGTTACTCATGACCGCTGGTGTGGAGCGCTACTTTCAGTTTGCCAGGTGCATTCGTGATGAGGACCTGCGCGCAGATCGAGGTTATGAGCACACCCAAATAGACCTAGAGATGAGTTTTGTTGAGAGAGAAGATGTCATGGCTGTCGTGGAGCAACTAGTGGCGAACTCAGTGCAAGCGGTGGGGGGAGTGTTGCGCGATACTAAGTTTCCCGTTCTTACCTACGAAGAAGCCATGGCTAAGCATGGCGATGATAAATTCGATCTTCGCACGCCGGAAGAAAAGGAGCGGGGAGTGCTGGGTTTTGCTTGGGTAGTGGACTATCCCTTTTTTAAGGCAGTTAATCCTCAAGACCCGGCCGAAGTGGCGGATGGCAAGAGCGGCTGGACTTTCACCCACAACCCCTTCAGCATGCCTAAAGTGGAATTTTTAGAAGATCACCTTGCCGGTCAAAACATTGGCAAAATCCTTACTACTCAGTATGACCTGGTTTGTAACGGTTACGAAATTGGTAGCGGTAGTATCAGGGCGCATAGGCCGGAAATTTTGACAGCCACCTTTAAGATCATGGGCTACTCGGATGAGGAGATTAAAAAAGGCGTGGGTCACATGCTGGAAGCTTTCGCGGTCGGCACTCCGCCGCATGGTGGCATTGCTCTGGGTTTGGAGCGTTTAATCATGATTTTGGCAGGAGAAAAGTCCCTCAAAGAAATAGTGGCTTTCCCCATGACTTCAACCGGCCGGGCGGCGGTAATGGCTGCTCCAGGCGAAGTGGAGGCAGCGCTGCTCAAAGAGCTGAAAATTAAAATCGCTTAGGATAACTAGCCTAGTTTTTAGCCGCGTACTTGCGTAAAATAAGATAGTGCTGATAACCAACCGGATTCGTACTGACCAAATTATTAGTCTTATTGCTTTGGGCCTGGTGATATTACTTTACCGGAGTTTGGAAGATGTTGGCCGAACAACGTCGGTTTTGGCTGATTGGCAGTTACAACGGGAAAAATTAGTTTACAGTACTCAAATGATGCCGGTTCCGCTGTGGCATCCCCCTCAGGCTACCGATTCCGCCAGCCCATTAACTCAAGAAGCCATGCTTGCCAACCTCACTGCTACCAGCGCAGCGGTGATCGACCTTGATTCCAGCACCATTTTGTTGGCCAAAAATGGCACGGAAAAATTGCTGCCGGCTTCTACCAGCAAGCTGATGACGGCTATTATCGCCAGGGAGTTATTTCAGCTGGATGAGGTGGTGACTGTTAACGAACCACCGGCGGTCAATGGAGCGGCCATTACTTTCCACCAGGGTGAACAACTAACAATGGACAGTCTGATTCAGGCGCTCTTGATTCAATCCGGCAACGACGCGGCTCTGATTATTGCCAACCACCATCCAAAAGGAGAAGCCGGTTTTGTCCGGGAGATGAACTTGAAAGCTCAGGCGCTCAACATGACCAACACCCACTTTCAAAACGTTATTGGCTTTGATCACCCAGAGCATTACTCTACCGCCATTGATCTGGCGCTTTTGAGCCGGGAAGCCATGAAAGACGAAGTGATTAGGGCTATTGTCAGGCAGCCCCGCACACTGATTACCGACATTACTGGCATGAGGCAACACTTTTTGTACAGCACCAACCTGCTTTTAGCTCAGGATCCCACGGTAGTGGGCATCAAAACCGGCACCACTGAAGGCGCTGGCGAGGTTTTAATTACTCAAGTTGAGCGAGAGGGCAGAAGAATCTTAATTGTGGTGATGGGCAGCGCTGATCGCTATCTCGACACCAAGGAACTGATAGAATGGACTTACAGTCATTACCAGTGGGTAGAGTTTGAAGACCTCAACTAAGTAGTGCTATACTCACTCTATTGTCTGCTCAAGTAAAAATTAAAGGCGCCTGAACCATGAACTTAACAATAATTGGAACCGGATTTGTTGGGGTTGTTTCTGCGGCAGTTTTTGCCTCTTTTGGTAATAAAGTTATTGGTCTTGATATTGATGAAAACAAAGTTTTAGCTTTGGAAAAAGGTGAAGTTCCGTTTTATGAGCCAAGCTTGCCGGAACTACTGCTTCAAGAGGTAGGGGTTGGCCGGTTGAGTTTTACTACCAATTACAAAAAAGCTATTGAAGACGCCGATATTATCATCATTGCGGTGGGTACGCCGTCTACGCCTGAAGGAAAGGCCGATCTGTCTTATGTGAACGCTGCCGCGGAGTCTTTGGCGCCATTTATCAAAAAAGAGGCCATTGTGGTGGTGAAATCCACTGTTCCTCCTGGCACACTTGATCTGGTTCAGGCTGAAATTAAAAAACACACCAAGACCAAGTTTTACTTGGCTTCCGTACCTGAATTTCTCAAAGAGGGTAGCGCGGTTGCCGACACTTTGCACCCGGATAGGGTGGTTTTGGGGGCAGTTGAAAATGAGGTTTTTGAGAAGTTGGAAGAACTGCACGCCCCTCTCCAAGCTCCAGTGGTGAGAATGAGTCCTGAATCAGCCCAGATGACCAAGTATGCGGCCAATGCTTATTTGGCCACCAGAATTACTTTCATCAATGATATCGCGGACTTGTGCGAACACAACAGCGCCGATATCGAGGATGTCATTAAAGGCATCGGTTTTGATAAGCGCATCGGTAGTCATTATTGGTATCCGGGATTGGGGTATGGCGGCTCCTGTTTCCCCAAGGACGTGAGGGAGCTGTCATTTTATTCTCGAGAAGTGGGTTTGGAGCAGAACTTATTGAATAAAGTTAATGAGCTAAATGAACTGAGAATCCCCAAAATTTTGCATAAAATTAAAACTGAGGCGAGCGGCATTAAAGGCAAAAAAGCCGCTGTGTTGGGACTGGCTTTCAAGCCTAATACCGACGACATGAGAGAGGCTCCCAGCACCAAAGTGATTCCTTGGTTGTTGCAAGAGGGCGCATTGGTGACGGGTTATGATCCCAAGGCTTTGGAGGCAGCCAAAAATCTTTTTCCGAACCAAGACAACCTAACTTTTCACAACAGTGTCGCTGACGCGGCTGTAGATGCTGACATTATTTTTTACCTGATCGAGTGGCCGGAAATTGTTGGTTTTGATTTATTGTCTGTGAGAGACAAAAATAAAGAGCAATGGGTGATTGATGCTCGCAACCAGCTGGACCGCTCTCAGGTGGAGGGCGCGGGCTTTAATTATTTGGGAATAGGAAGATAGCATGACCAGAATTCTCATTACCGGCGGCACCGGCTTTGCCGGTTCTCATTTGATCGAGGCCTTATTGAATGAGGGCTATGAAGATATTTATGCTACTTCGTATGGCCAGGTGCCCTCAGAGTTGAAACACCTGCTTCCCGAACATCATTTTCACCAAATTGACTTGACCGACGCGACGGCCACCACCGCTCTCATCAAAGAAATCCAGCCTGACCACATTTATCATTTAGCCTCTTTTGCTTTTGTCGGCGAGAGTTTTGCCAGAGCTGGCGAAGTTTTTCAAAATAATGTCACCCTGCAAATCAATCTTCTTGATGCAGTTAGAGAACATTGTCCCGGCGCCAGGGTTTTAATTGTTGGTTCTGCGGAGGAGTATGGTATTAGCGAATCACCCAATGAGCTGCCCATCAACGAAGAACACCCTTTGCGTCCGGTTAATCCCTACGCGGTCTCAAAAGTGACTCAAGATTTATTAGGCTACTCTTTCGGCAAATCGTTCAATCTGCAAATTTTGCGAGTCAGACCTTTCAATCATATTGGTGAAAGGCAAACTACCGATTTTGTTGTTCCCGCTTTTATCAGTCAAGTTGTAGCTATTGAGAATGGTAAACAAGACGTGCTGAGGGTAGGCAACCTCAACTCGGTGCGGGACTTTACGGATGTTAAAGATATGGTCCGCGCTTACATCACAGTCATGGAAAAGGGTCTGCCGCTGGAAGTTTATAACATTGGTAGTGGGCAGGGTATCAGCATGGCAGAGTTGTTAGAAAAGATTAAAGCTTTGGCTAAAACTGAAATCATTGTTGAAGAAGATCAAAGCAGAATGCGGCCGGCCGACATTCCGGAAATGGTGGCAGATCCTAGTAAAATTAAACAACTAGGCTGGCAGCCGCGTATATCTTTGGACGAAACTATCAGGCGAGTATTTCAAAGTATCAGGAAAGTAAAAATATGAAAAAAGCCTTTATTACCGGTATCACCGGACAAGACGGATCGTACCTGGCTGAGTTTTTGTTGGATAAGGGTTACCGGGTTTATGGCATGACCAGAAGAACCAGTACCCAAAACTTTGCCCGGATTCAGCATATTATTCATAACGAAAATTTGGAGCTGGTTTCAGGAGATCTGGTTGATCAGCACTCAATTACTTACGCGCTTCAGGAAATTCAGCCGGATGAAATTTATAACTTAGCTGCCCAGTCTTTTGTCAAAGCCAGTTGGTCGCAGCCGGTTTTAACGGGGGAGTTCACCGCCATTGGTGTCACTCGGGTTTTGGACGCGATGAAGCTGGTTTGTCCTCAGGCGAAGTTTTACCAGGCCAGTTCGAGTGAGATGTTTGGCAAAGTGCAAGAAGTGCCGCAAAATGAGAACACGCCGTTTTATCCGCGCTCTCCCTACGGGGTAGCCAAAGTTTACGGTCACTGGATTACGGTTAATTATCGTGAGTCTTTTGATATGTTCGCGGTTTCCGGGATTTTATTTAATCATGAGTCTCCTCGACGTGGCTTGGAGTTTGTGACCAGAAAGATCGCTAACGCAGTAGCTAGAATTAAACTGGGCAGACAGCAGTTTGTGGAACTCGGCAATCTTGATGCCAAAAGAGACTGGGGTTACGCCAAAGATTATGTTGAAGCCATGTGGCTGATGTTGCAACAGGAAGAACCGGAAGATTATGTTATCGCCACCGGAGAAACTCACTCAGTGCGCGAGTTTTTGGACTTGTCTTGTCAAGCCGCGGGGCTGGACAATTGGGAAAATTATTACCGGCACAACCCGGAATTTGACCGGCCGGCAGAAGTGGATTTGCTAGTGGGCGATGCTACTAAGGCCAAAGAAAAATTCGGCTGGCAACCGAAAGTTACTTTTGAAGAGCTGGTGAGTTTGATGGTAGAAGCTGAAATCAAGAAGGAAAGCAAGAGATCTGAATGAAGCAAGCCGCAATTATTATTCCCACCTATAATGAGCGCGAAAATATTAAACTGGTTATCCCTAAGCTCTTAGAAGTTTTTGCCACTATTAAAGACTGGCAAATGTCGATTTTGGTGGTTGATGACACTTCCCCGGACAAAACTTATGAGGTAGTAGAGGAATTTTCCCGAAAAAACCGCAATGTTCATTTACTGAAAAATAAAAACAAATCCGGCCTAGGAGGAGCCTATCTTAAAGGTATGGATTATGCTTTTAATTCATTGCAAGCTGACGCGGTTTTTGAGTTTGACGCGGATCTTTCCCATGATCCCAGCAAAATTCCGGTTTTTTTAGCAGAGCTGGAAAAAGGTGCGGATATGGTTTTGGGCTCGCGCTATATTCCGGGTGGTAGTATTCCTAAGAATTGGGGCTGGCACCGAAAATTTCTCAGTATTTTTGGTAATCTCACCATTGCTGCAGTTCTAACCAACTTCAGTATTCGTGATTGGACCACTGGTTATCGGGCTTTAACCAAAGAAGTATATAAAAAAGTGCATCCGTATTTGCACTCCGAACAGTTTAGTGGCTATACTTTTCAGATAGGATTTCTTCATCAAGCCATACAAAATGGATTTACTATAAAGGAGGTACCTTTTATGTTTGTAGACAGAACTATTGGAGAATCAAAAATTGGTCCGGAGTACATTAAAAATACTTTGTTGTATATTTTTAAAGTGAGAATTAGGCAGTTTTTACGGAGCGAGGTGTTTAAGTTTTTGGTAGTGGGCGGAATTGGCGCTATGGTTCAACTGGCTTCACTCCAGCTCTATCGCGCTCTTTTGCCTGACTTTCAGTTTTTAGTGATTACTAGTTACTTATTTGCCACGCTTTTAAGTATTGAAACCGCCATTATTTCCAACTTCACTTTCAACAATATTTGGACTTTCGCGGACAGGAAGTTGAAAGCGGCGCAAATACCCGGCAAATTTTTGCAATTTAATCTTACTTCTATGGGATCACTGGCCATTCAATTGGTAGTAGCCGGCTTGGGTGAGTTTGCGATTGGTTTATTCGATCTCTTTACTGTGCCGATTGTAGGTATCACTGTAGATACGGGATTGGTATACGTGGTAGCTGGTATTTTACTGGGTATGGCTTGGAACTTTTTTGCTTACACCACTTTTATTTGGAAAAAGAAAAAATAACGGTATATGCAAAAATATTTTTTGAGGGTCGGAAAGACAATCTCTGGTTTTACCATTTATGATTGGCTGGCTATTGGTCTGATAGCAATTGGCGCTTTTCTCAGACTGTACAACCTTGAGAACTCTCAGCAGTTTTTGGGTGATCAGGGTAGAGATTCGATGGTGGTTTCGCGCATTTTCAAGGAGGGAGATTTGGTTTTCATTGGCCCGGTGACCAGTGTTGGCAATATGTACTTGGGGCCGATTTATTATTATTTTATGCTGCCTTTTTTATGGCTGAGCTATCCCAGTCCTATGGGGCCAATTTATGCCATGGCAATTTTAGGAACGGTAACTATTGGCGTGTTGTATTGGGTGGGCAAGAAAATGTTTGGTGAAAGGGCGGCGCTGGCGGCGACTCTAATGTTTACTTTTTCCAGTGCGGTAGTGGTGCATTCCAGGTTCAGCTGGAATCCCAACCCAGCGCCGCTGCCCTCAATTCTAATGTTCTATTTTATTTACCTTGCCTGGAAGAAAAGTTCAGTTTATTGGCTAGCGGCTGCAACCATGTTTAGTATTCTTTTGCAACTTCACTATGTAGCCTTACTGGCAGGAGGAGTAATCGGTGTTATTTGGCTCACCTCTTTAATTCAGCAAATTCGCCAAAAAAAACCAATCAAAAAGTTGTTTCTTCATACCTTTGGCGCTGTCGCTATTGTGCTGTTGTTTTTTCTACCTCTCCTTTTGTTTGATCTGAAAAATAACTGGTTAAATTTTCAGGCTTTGCAAAATTTATTCACTGCTGAAGAAGCTTTTGAGGCCAGTCGTCCACCCGGAATCATCGATAAAACCATTGATATAGCCAGAGATTTTCGCAGTCGCGCTGCTTTGGTATTACTGAGCACTTATTTTGGGATGGTTAAAGCCAGAACCACTGTTTTAATATCAATTGTTGTGGCTGGAACGTTTTGGCTGAGCAAAAATCAAAAATCAAAAAAATTTGCCCCCACCTTGATTCTTTTGATCTATATTTTCATTACTATTCTAGGTTTGGCTTTTTATAATGGCAACGTTTACACCCACTATATTTCATTTATTTTTCCCGCAGTCTTTCTTTTTTTTGGTGTGCTGTTTGATTATTTCATTAAGCTTAATAAATACTTAGGCTGGAGTATTTTTTTAGCCGTTATGGCGGTGTTTTTGAGCTACAATCTCAACACAATGCCTTTTCAAGATGCTGGCTGGAAGTTGAGCGACATCAGCAGGACGGCTGATACCATTGCGGAACGAGTAGAGCCTGGTGAAAGTTACAACATTGTGCTGCTTTCCGAAACTCAAGATTTGTACGGCCAAAATTATCGTTATTTTCTAACCACCAAAAAAGGTAAGGAACCGATCAACCCCGAACGTCCTGTAGAAACTAGCAAGTTGTTTATTATTAATGAACAAAAAGTGGCTGAGGACGTGGTCAATCTCCCTATCTACGAAATTCAAATTTTTCCCAGCAAAGAACCGGTGGAAATTTATCAAGTGGAAGACGGCCCAGACATTTATGTGCTGGAAACGAAATAGTGTATGATAAAAAACATGAATCCCTATTTGTCTGTAGTAATCCCGTCTTATAACGAGAAACCCAACCTGGAAAAAGGGGTTTTAAATGAAGTTTTAGAGTACTTGCGCCGGCAAAATTACCAGTGGGAAATTATCTTGAGTGATGATGGCTCAACTGATGGAACGCTGGAAGCGCTCCGCAAATTTGCTAAAGGCCAGCCTAATATCAAAGTTCAAGCTAATGTTCACGCAGGTAAAGCGCCCACAGTTAAAGCAGGCATGCTGGCTGCTTCTGGCCAATGGCGACTTTTTACCGATTTTGACCAATCCACACCCATTAGCGAAGTAGAGAACCTGCTTGATTACGCCCGGCGCGGCTTTGATGTAGTCATTGGTTCCAGAGAGATGATTGGAGCCAAGCGCGACAAAGAGCCTTTTCACCGGCATTTAATGGGTCGAGGCTTCAACATTTTGGTGCAAATTTTGGCAGTACCCGGATTTTTGGATACTCAGTGCGGCTTTAAACTATTTTCCGCGGCGGCCACCGAAAAACTGTTTCACAGCCTTTATATTTACGGCGATCAAAAAGAGCGCAAAGATGCCTTTACTGGCGCTTTTGACGTGGAGTTGCTTTATTTAGCCAGAAAATTTAATTATAAAATTCGCGAAGTACCAATTTTTTGGAAACACAACGAAACCGATCGAGTCAGTCCAATTAAGGATTCGGTGCGGATGCTTCGTGACATTATGCGCATTAGAATTGCTGATATATCCGGAAAATATCATGAAAATGACAAAAGTCGTTAAGTACGGATTTTTATATTTTATTGCTTTAGTTTTTTTCAGTCTTTTTTCTTATTCGTTGACCGATCCCAACTTGGTTTTGTTGAATCATCCCGGATATTGGCAGTTCCAGCAAATGATGTGGCAGACCTTTTTTGCAAATAGACAACTGTTGGCTGCCAGTTACTTGATTTTACTTACTTTTTTATTTGTCATTTATTTTTTCTTAATCAAAGCTCTGCGGGCAGTTCAGCAAAAAATTCCGCTTCATCGGCAAATTATTGTTTACTTTTTGCTTATTTCTCCGCTGGTGTTTGCTTATAACGCCCTCTCTCATGATGTTTTTAACTACATCTTTAATGCCAGAATGATGGTTGAGTACGGCGCGGATCCGCACCTCCACACCGCCATTGAGTTCCCCAACGATCTCTGGACCAGATTTATGCATAATACTCACACCCCCGCGCCGTACGGTCGAGGCTGGACGCTGCTGTCACTACTGCCTTACAGCTTAGGGCTGGGCAAGTTTTTTCTAACCTGGTTGTCTTTCCGGTTTTTTGCCTTGATCAGCATCATCCTCACTTTTTTTGCTGTTCGTTTCTTTAGCTTGAAAGTATTGGGCAAAGAGCCAAAACTTTGGCTGCTGGCGGCCCTGTTTTTAAACCCGCTTTTGATTATTGAAGTGGGGGCCAACCAACACAATGACCTCTGGATGATGGCTCCGGCAGTTGCCGGTTTAGGAGCGCTGATTTTTGCTCTAAAACAAAAAAAGCCGAACTATCAATATTTAGTGGCTGGCTTATTACTTTGGGGAGTATCAATTTATCTCAAACTGGCAACCGTGGTTTTAGCTCCGCTAGTGATCGTGACCGTATTAATCTGGTATCTAAAAACCAAACTGGCCCGCAGTGATTTTTTATTGACAACGCTCAAATCATTTTTAGCTAAAATTTACCCCTACTTTCCGGATCTGGCCGTTATTTTATTATTCATGCTGCTTTTCACCAACCGCTCACAACAGTTTCACCCCTGGTACTTACTATGGATTCTGCCTTGGTTGCCACTGGTTAAAACTGGCTTATTGAGAGTTTTAATCTTGATTTTTTCCGTTACTTCAATGTGGCGCTACTTGCCGTGGTTGCTCGAAGGCGGATTTACTCCAGACGTTTTATGGCAACAGCGGGCAATTACTTGGATAGTGCCGCTAATTTACTTGCTCATCAAACTCAACTTCCGCTTTGCCAAGCATAAACTGGTAGAATAAAGCTATGCGTCGCCACGAAATTATTATCATAGGACTTTTAGGACTGTTTTACTTGGTAACACATTTGGCAAGCTTAGACTTGCTGCCGGTTTTTGCAGACGAAGGCATTTACATTCGCTGGGCGCAAATTATCATTGATGATCCGGGCAGGTATCTCTTTTTCGCTCTTAATGATGGTAAAACACCGCTGTTTATTTGGCTGATGGTGCCATTGCTAAAATATCTTGGTGATCCTCTCATTGCTGGTAGGCTGGCCTCGGTGTTGGTGGGATTGTTGCAGTTGCCGCTGTTTTATTTACTTCTCAAAGAATTAAAAGTCAATAATAAAATCGCCTATCTTGGTACTTTGCTGGTGACAATTTTGCCTTTTTGGTATTTCCATCATCGCTTGGCCTTGATGGACGGACTGTTGACTTTGGGCATGTCGCTAGCGCTGTGGGGCGCAATCAAGGCTTCAAGAGGAAAATTTCAATTAAAAACTGCCGCCATTGTTGGTTTGGGACTCGGATTGGCGTTGTGGAGTAAGTTGCCGGCTTTGTTGGCGACGCCAACACTTTTCGCTCCGGTAATATTTAAGCACCTTAACCACCTGAAAAAATCAATTCCGGGTTTGAAAACGGTAGCGTTGGGAACAGTGATTGGTTTGATTTTATTTTTGACTCTGGCTTTACAGCCCGCTTTTGGTCAGCTTTTTAATCGGGGAGGAGACTTTTTATATCCCTTTAGTGAAGTTTTCTTGAATGGTTTGTGGCAAGAGACCTTACCAAATGTGCCGACCTACATCAATTACTTTATTGCTTACCTGACTCCGAGCTTGATGGTCTTAGCGTTAGCTGGCTTGTTTTTATCGTATCAGCGGGAGCGAACTCACGCGCTGTTTTGGAGCGGAGTGATTTTTTGTGCTCCCATCGCGCTTTTAGGCAAGGTTGTTTACCCTCGATATTTGTTTCCGGCGGCAATTTATTTTACTTTAGCAGCAGTTGTTTCCCTTGACGCCATTTATCACTCTTGGTTTGATGAGCAGCAAGCTTCGCGCGCTAAAGAAATTAAAACCAAGTTGTTGGTTGGTGTTATTACGGCTTTGCTTTTGGCCAACACTGTTGCCTCAAGCCTGAGCTTCATGATTTATAGCCTAACTGATGTGGAAAAAATGCCTTTGGTGGCGGCGGATACCTCTCAATATCTCACTAGTTGGTCATCCGGCCATGGTCTTAAAGAAACGGCGGCTATGATCAAAGATGAGGCGCGAAGTAATAGCCTGGCGGTAGCAACAGAAGGCTATTTTGGCACGTTACCGGATGGCTTGTTGATGTACTTCCATGACGACTATCCCAATGTTGCTATTGACGGCATTGGTCAGCCGGTGAGCGGGATTCCTAGTGAGTTTCTTGAAAATGCCGCGCGTTATGACAAGATTTGGTTAGTGGTTAACAGTCACCGTCTGAATCTTAGTCTTCCTCACCAAAACAAAATTTACGAACACTGTCGCCCCTTGAATGCCCCTTGTCTTCAGGTTTGGGACATCACTGAAATTGAATTGTAGCTCTACATCAATCAATATCAAAATATTAATAATTTACCCAAATGCAATTTTAATTTATAATCTCGCACGTATAATCTGCTCATTAGAATATGGAGGTGGTCAAGCGCTATTTGCGCTACTCAACACAGCTTGCTCATTGGTTTATCAAACAGCCTTTTAAAAATAAAAAGGTTGAGGCTATTTCTATGCTGCTTTCAAGCGATACTTTCCGTCACGCTTGCAAAACTCCTATGAGTGTCTTGCTCTGCAACCTCGAGTCGGCGATGGATACTGAAGCGAATAGGGAAATTTTTCGCAGCTCCTTTTTGGCAGCCAAAAATCTGAGCTTAATTCTGGGCAACTTGGAAAATCCCAAAGCCCAAAGCGGAGTAGTGTTTGATGTGGGAGAAACGATTAAACAAGTAGTGATTTTGGTTAATAGCAAATTTCCTGGTACTAAAATTGAGTATAAGGTTCGGGAAGCTTTGATCACGGGAAACAAATTACTTTTTCAAGAGTCGATTCAATGTTTGCTAGTCAATGCCATTGAGGCGCAGATTGACGGAGTGAACGCCAGGCCGCTGGTGATTATTAGAGAGAGAATTATCAATCATGATTTACTCAGAATTGATGTCATTGACTTTGGTAAGGGCATGAGTTTAGCTGAACTGCGCTTAGCCAGTTTGAGAGGGATTAGTTATAAAAAGTCCGGCACCGGTTTGGGCCTGTCTTTTGCTATTGAAGCGATCGAGCAAGTTTTCGGTGGTAAAATCTGCATTTCTTCAGCTGTGGGCATGGGTACCAGGATTAAAATGGAAATACCGATTTAATAATTTTCGACTACAGAATAGCCAAAACCCCTAATGGTTTTGATAATTCCGGCGTATTCCTTGAGAATCACGCGAATTTTCCTGACATATGCATCAATAGTGGAGTGAGTAGGAAACCGCATTGATGAGCCCCAGATACCTTCAATAATTTGTTCTCTGCTAATGATTTGATTTTTGCGCACCATTAAAAAGTGCAAGATTTCCGACTCCTTTTTTCTGAGCTGGCAAGTAAAACCAGGCGTGGTTACTAAGCCGGTATTTGGCGCCAAAACGATTTTTCCGGCAGAGATGGTTTGAGTATTATTAATTTTCTCTGAATGCAGCGCTTTTTGCACATAGAGCTTGAGCATTCTTTTGCTGAACGGTTTGGGTAGGTACAGATCGGCGCCATTTTTCAGTCCTTGCAGGCTATTTTCCAGATCACCAACCGTAGAAAGAATGATAATTTTGGTGGGAAAACTGATGTCGTTGAGATACTCGGCAATTTCCAAGCCATCACCGTCATCCAGCAGCCGGTCAAGCAAAACTAAGTCAAACTTGGCTTTTTCTAACAAGTAGTAAGCAGCGTCTAAAGTGGCGGCGTGAAAAATTTCGGCCTCAAACTCTGACAGGATCATTTTTAACGTCTGGGCGAGGGTGGAATCATTCTCTACAATTAAGATTTTGTGCATGATTGGAATAATACTGATCAACCTTGCAAAAACAAGAGAAGAATGTAAGAATTTTTTTTGATATACTCTTTTCTTCGCTTAAATTTTCTCTCTCAAACCTAACTGAAAACGCCAGAACCTAGCTAAAAAGCAAAAATTTGATAAACTATACAGGTCATAATCCCGAGTAGTGAAATGGCATCACAACAGGCTCTGAACTTGTTATTCTAGGTTCGAATCCTAGCTCGGGATCAGTATCATTATATTTGTTGGTTTCCCAATGCAGAGCGGTTAGAATATGAGCATCAACAAACTATAGACTATCCTGTATGGTGATACTAATTTAAAAAAAATCTAAAAATAAATTAAGTAAGAAGCATTTTCATGAAACTGATAAAAAGATTCTTGACCGCCCTTTTCATACTTGCCCTATCACTTTTTACTATAGGTCTAATTTATGAAAATTGGACCACTAGCAATGTTCTCACACCAAGCACTGATTTTAGCCATGAGATCAATACAAAAGCAGAAACGGAAGCAGAAACGGAAGCAGAAACGGAAGCAGAAACGGAAGCAGAAACGGAAGCAGAAACAATTGAAGGTGATCTATTGGGCACTGGTTCAAAGCAAAAAATTACTATTTCTGTTGGTGAGAGAGAGGTGAAAATCGAAGTCATTGAGAATGGGAAAGTTGTTGCCTCCAATGTCTTTGATTATGGTTTTGTTAAACCATCAACGGAGTATTCTTTGATAAAGATAGACCAAAACAAATCGCAAGAATATTTAAGATGGGATCAGTACGTTGGTCCCCATCATGTAGAAACTCTCATACTAACGACAGGCGATGGCATTGTTAGACCTGCTCTGGCAGCTGACTATGAGAATGAAGTTTGGTATTTGCCATTTTGGAGCAGTCGTGACAGCACTTATATCAGGGATATAAACGATGACGGAATTGCAGAGGTTCTTGAATATGCTGATGAATTTCCATCAGACGCGCCAAGATTAATAGATCCGGAAATAGAAAAAATCACTCGAAGAGAATTTCCCGATGACTTGGGAGACGACATGTGGAGAATTGTATCTCGAGAAAATTTTGGAGAAGGTAGAGGACGTAAGGTTATTTGGAATGTTTATACTATTCTTAATGAGGATCCTTTATTGTTTAAAAAAGCTAATAAAGAAGAGTATGAGGAATTGACAGCAAATATTTTGGAAGCTATAAAATATGCAAGTAGGGAGACTAAATACTTCCCTGAAGTAATTAGTCGATATGACTTATCTCAAGAATCTATCAGCTTCAACAACTTTGTTAGAGATTTTTGGACTCAAGGTTTCCCATACACTGAGCCTTTTTAAGGTGATTATTTTTTTCAAACTCAATTAGTGCAAAATTTCGCTCAAACCACCCATATTTTCATTCATTATTTTATCCCAAGCCGTAACTATTTTTGCAACCTCACCGCTGTCGGGGATTTTGCCAAGATTAACAGTGCGAAGTTTGCTCAGACACTGCCCCTCTTGAGCTTCAAAATAAATCTCGAATTTCAGTTCTACAATTGCTTGGTGGCGATCAAGCAAAGGGACTATAATGAGTGTGCCTGTGGAAACCACTATCTCCGCGGCCAAAACGCTAAATTTTTGTGTTTCCCAAGCCTCAGTTTTACTCGTTGGTTTAAGGCCTACCTCTTCAGCACGAGGCTTTGACGACAAAAATCTTTGATAGGCGGAATAACTCGAAATTTCATACAGCCCACGTTTATAAACGTCTTTGGGCGGAGCAGTTTTGAAAAAACTTACCAACTTTTCTACAAATATATCTAAGGCAGCTCGTCCCACTTGACGTTGAAAAGAATCGGGGTTAGCAATTTTTTTCTCGGTTTGTCGAGGGGCTTGTTGGCGGGTTTCTGCTTCTAAAGGCATCATAATAGCAGGATTGTATTGTCCGCTCTGGATTTAGTAAACAGGGAATAGATAAAACCTAATCAAAATTAGACTTTAACCCCACCATTTCAATGTGACTAAAGCGCTTCTTAATCTCCTGCCAAAATTTGTCGGAAACCTGGTGTGAGTAAACCGCATTGGTACCGCGCTCCATACCCGAGCAAAGCCGCCGTTCCCAGTCGCGCATCACGTCCATCACGTCCCTGCCAACCCGGTGGAACTGCTCAGCCCACTGATCATTATTTTCCACAAAGCCATCATGAATTGGTTGAAATTCATCAAACAGTTTTTGGTTTTCGGCTGTCATCAACTCGTAGAACTTTTTGTACTTGGGTGTGGCCATAATCGCGCTATTTATATAATTTTTCTAAGTAAGCATCAAGCATATGCTTGGCGTTGAACTGTTCGGACAGTTCAATTGCCTTGGTCATTTTTTCCAGCCAATCCAAGCTGGGATAGTAAAGGTCATCTTTTTTTTGTGAGTAATAGGCCGGCACAATCTGTTTTTCCAAAGTGTTGTAGATGCTCTCAGCAATATGCTCAGAATCCAACTCCCAACCGATTTGGCTAATCTCTACTTCTGCGGCCCAGCCATCAGCCACTGTACACTGCAGTACCCCGTTACTAATAGCTTTCATGCCGGAAGTGCCGCAAGCTTCTTTGCCGTGTTCGGGGGTGTTTAACCAGATATCAACGCCTCGGGTTAAGTGTTGTCCTACCTCCATGTTGTAATCCGGAATAAACAGCACTTGACCAGCCAGTTCATTTTGCATCAAACCAATAATGGTCCGGAGCATCTCTTTGCCGGCTTCATTGCCTTGATGAACTTTACCGGCAATTAAAATTTGCACCGGGTGTTGAGCGTCATGAACAATAGCCTGAAGCCGTTCCATATCTCTAAAAAGGGCATCAAGCCGTTTGTAACCGGCCAGTCTGCGTGCCCAACCAATCACCAGTTGTTGCGGATCATAGCCGTAGCCGGTTTTGGTTTTTATAAACTCTTCGGTTTGACGCTTCAACTCGAGGTGCTTGAGCCAAATTTCATCAGGATGCTGGGCCGAGCGAACTGCTTCTGCCTGCCAAGTGGGCAGGTGAATACCGTTGGTGATATTGATCCACTGGTGCTCTGGCCAGTTTTGTTTTGACAACTCAGTGTGCAGTTGGCTAACACCGTTGGCTTTTCTGGAGGCATTCAAAGCATAGTCGGAAACAGAAAAGCTGCCGTTTTGAGTGAGGCCGGGTTGGAGTAGTTCATCAACACTGATCTGTAAGTGAGTGGCATACGGCTCGGCGTATTGACGGACCATTTTCTGGTCGTACTGTTTGTTGCCTGCCAGCACTAGAGTATGGTTGGTGTAAACGGTTTGTTGAATGGCTTTTTCTCTGGCCGCATGGTAATCAAGCTTTTCAGCACTCATAATTTTGTTGATTAGTTCCCAGTGCAAGAGCGCCGGCCGGCCTTCATTGAGGTGATAAACCGACGGCTCAAGGTGCAGCGCCCGGAGCAACTTGAGACTGCCAATGCCAAGCAGTAGTTGCTGTTCAAATTGGTAGGTGTCGTCGCCAAAATATAGCTGGCGGGTGAGTGAGCGGTAGTGTGGTTGGTTTTGATCAGTGTCAGCGTCCAAAAGGTAGAGGACGACGTTTTCTGAGAGAGTTTTTTTCCAAGTTCGCAACCAAATTAGTTGATCAGTCAACTGCACTTTCACAAAAAGCGGCTGCTCATTTTTGTAAACATGTTCCAGGCCCATCGAAACCGGATCATAGCCGTGATTTTCTTCAGTTTGCCAACCTTCCGGAGAAATCACCTGTCGCATTTGATCACCGCGGTAGAGCAGCCCAAAAGCCACCAGCGGCACGTTGTCATCGGCGGCTTGTTTGAGGGTGTCGCCAGCCAGAATGCCGAGACCACCGGCATACAGCGGCAGTTCATGAGTCAGTCCGTACTCGGCGCAAAAATAAGCAATGGGCTTGGCAGGCATAATTATTCTTACTAATGATAGTTAAATCTGCTACAGTGTACATAGTACAATAAAAAATCACTGAACGTAAGTTTTAAACCTGTCATGAATTATCAAGAAATAGCTGCCCAGCTTGGTGAAGAAGCCCAATCACTGCTGGAATATCGAGCCGAAAAAATTCCCGCTTCGAGCTTGGTTATTCCTGGCCCCAATAAAGTGCAAGAAGTGTTTGTTAAATCAGATCGTCCGGATCAGGTGCTGGAGTCTTTGCGCCAACTTTATGCTCATGGCCGCCTGGCGGGGACAGGCTATCTTTCTATTTTTCCGGTTGATCAGGGATTGGAGCACACGGCTGGCTATTCTTTTGCCGAAAATCCTCAATACTTTGATCCGGAAAACATTGTTAAATTTGCCATTGAAGGAGGCTGCAGCGCCGTTACTAGTAGCGCCGGAGCCTTAGGTTTGGTTTCCGACCAATACGCCAGAACCATTCCTTTTATTGTCAAACTTAATCACAGCGAACACCTGACTCATCCGGCCAAAACCAATCAAATTTTGTTTGCTACCGTCAACAAAGCCTGGAATATGGGCGCGCTGGGCGTCGGTGCAACGGTTTATTTTGGTTCGGAAGAATCGCACCGGCAAATTGAGGAAATCAGTCTGGCTTTTGAAGCGGCTCATAGCCTGGGAATGTTTACGGTGCTGTGGTGTTATCCGAGAAGCCCCAATTACATCAAGGATAATTATGATTACTCGAGCGCAGTTGATATCACTGCCCAGGCTTGTTATCTTGGCGCCAGCATGGGAGCCGATATTATTAAACAAAAAATGCCCGAGCCGCTTTACGGTTTTCAACAGCTGGGTTTTAGTAAGTACAACGAGCAGATGTATAGCAACTTGATTGGCACACATCCGATTGATTTGGTGCGCTACCAAGTATTGCATTGCTATGGGGGGAAAATTAGCCTGATTAATTCTGGTGGTGAAGCTGCGGGCGGCGATGATTTGCGCGCTGCCATTAGAGCTGCTGTTATCAATAAACGCGCCGGCGGCACTGGCTTAATGATGGGCCGGAAACTGTTTAAACGTTCTTGGAGTGAGGGCCTGGCCATTTTGCGCGCTGTCCAAGATGTTTATCTGGAGCCGCAAGTTACTGTTGCTTAGACCTGATAAAAATCAGATTGTGAAACTACCGTCTTTATAAATTATTATCTCGGAGCCGTCGGTTAACTCTGCCGTCACAGTGCGGTTGACCGTGCTAACCATATCGGTATGCACGGGCGAGTTGTTGTAACCCATTTTTTTCCACTCTTGATCAGTAACTTGACTGGGATCGCCCTTATAACAATCTTTGTAAGCCATACCAACAGCAATGTGCGTGTTACCATATGGCCCGCCAATGTTTTCGTCAAAAAGAGTCTCGGCCATTGGGTGGGTAATGCGGGAAAATTTTTTGTCTGTTAAAGAAAATTCACCCAGTTTATTGGCGTTTGCCGAAGCCAGCATACTTTTCAAAACTTTTTCACCCTGTTTGGCAGTAGCTTGAGTGACCACTCCTTTGGCAAAGTGTAACTCAATCCCGGACAGAATATTGCCGTACCGGTACAGCGGTTGATTAAAACGAATCCAACCCTCCGTGCCGCGCCAATCAGGAGAAGTGAAGTGTTCAAAGCTGGGAATATTGCTGCCGCCACCTGTTTTCCAAGCGCGATTTGGACCCAGTTGCACTCTTAGATTAACATCTTCGCCTTCAACCCGGAGAAACTCAATTGATAAACTATTAAGTTTATTCTTAATTTTATTTTGTTGACGAGCTAAAGCGCGCCATTCGCTAATCGGATCAGCTTGGTCGAGATAGCAGGCCTGGATTATTTGCTGCCAGTACTGCTCAATAGTCAAGCCGACAATCGCCGCTTTGGCCTCTGTACCCCACATGGCCGCGGTCCAGGAAAACTCACCCTGGCGTTCTTTTTCAAACAACCACTCTCTAAAAGGATACTGAGCAGCTCTGGACTTCATGATTTTTTCCGAATCAATGTCTTTAAGTTCTTTAGGGTTAACCTCGGCGATGATGCTAATGGCGTGATCAATGAGGCCAGCCTTAGCTCGCAGATATTTTTCCGGAAAAAAAGTGAGTTGTTTGTCGTTGGCTAAAGTATAAAAATCTCGGCTAAACAAAGTGGGCGCCAATCTCATCATCGGTTGGCCACCAGCTTTGAGAATAGCGTTTTGCAGCTCCAGCGCCAGAGGTTTGGCCACATCGGGGACAACGCACTCAACCACCTCATCCTTTTTCAGTCCGGCACCGGAATTGAGGGCAAAATTCACCAAGACATCAGCATATTTTGCCAGAATTTTTTGAGGAGGCAGGTAAGATTTGGTTTGATCCATATTATTTTTTTTCTAAAAACTCTCTTACCAATTGATAAGCTTTAGCCCGATGGGAAAGCTGGTTTTTAACATCAAGACCCAGTTCGGCAAAAGTTTGCCTGTATCCAGAAGGAATAAAAATCGGGTCATAACCGAAGCCGGCCGCACCGGCAGGCTCTAAAACAATCTCTCCCTCTACTTCACCGCGAAAGTAATTTTCTGCTTGAGTGGCGGGATCATAAAGACAAGCCACCGTTACAAACCTGGCCTGGCGATTGATTTGACCTTCAAGTTTTTGCAATAAAGCTTGATTTCTTTCTTCGTCACTACCCGAAAACCAGCGATTACTGTTTACACCCGGCCCATTACCTAAGGTCTCAACTTCAAGGCCTGAATCGTCAGCCAGCGCCGTCAAGTCCGACAACTGAGCAAAATACGCCGCTTTCAATTTGGCATTGGCTGCAAAAGTAGCCCCGGTTTCTTCAACATCTTCATACTCTTTGCCCAGTTGATCTAGAGAAATAATTTCTATCCCGGAGGGTTGAAGAATGGCTTGAGCTTCTTTAATTTTGCCGGCATTGGTACTGGCAAACAAAAGTTTCATGGCGGATTAATTGTCCCCACCCATGAGACCGCCCAGGCCGCCAGTCATGCTTTGCAGTTTTTTGGCAGCTAACTCTTGTGATTTTTTGATGGCTTCGTTGAGAACGTCTACCGCCTCATTACTGGTGACACCCTGTACTGAAAAATGCTTAATTTTCTGATCACCTGAAATAATCACCACGACGTCGTCGCGTTCGATAGTAATTTCTTCCTGCGCCAGCTCATCTTGCATTTGCTTGGCCTGTTTGCGCAGTTGATTAAGATCACCGAGTGCCTTAAATGGATTTGCCATTTTTTCCTTTCCTACTTATCACTTTTTTACCATAGTGACGAATACTTTGAACTTCAATTTTACTACATCAAAGCTTCAGATGCCACCTGCGCTAGTTCGGGGATTTTGTCTTTTTCTTTAATGTGTGGCTCGGTGAGCTCGGCGTGCTGGGGCGCATCTGCCATAACAGTAGTAATTACTACTTGGCCGCCGCAAATATCGCTAACAATTGGCTGGATTATTTCCAAAAATTTGCTGCTGGAAAGCTGTTCTTGATGGAATTGGTAATAGACTCCGATCAAGATATTGCCAAGCTCTCCGGAAATAGGCTTGGCGGACTGCAGCAGCGCCGCGAAGGTTGAGTTGGCTTGCGCCACCTGAGCCACGAACTCCGGCCATTTGCTGAGTAGCAAGACACCATTGCCTTGAGTTTGGTGATACTCTGCAGGCTCGATTTTGTCTGTCTGACGGGGAATGGTGATGGCTTCGCTCACTACCTTAACCGGCTTGGCGGGGTCTTTTTTTTTACTTGGCTTGCCATTTTTTTTGGCTCGCTCAACAATGGCCAACAACTTCAGTTCCAGAGGCAGATGGGGGATCGGTGAGGGCAAGGCAAAAGTTTCATTGAGCAGCTCGTTTAACAAAAACCTGACTACCGGTTCTTCTGCCACAGCTTCGCCCGCCGCCAAACCATGATGAATTTCCAGGCTATGATGAAGAGAGCGCATCACTTGTTTATAAAAATAATCGGCATCTACAGCCCTTTTTCTTAGTTCAGAGAAGATAGTGATAATGGCTCCGGCTTCTTTTTGTACCACAGCGGCAACTAAACTCCGAACTTCGTTTTCCAGCACGGCAGTAGCAAACTTTTCCACAGTTTGCTTGGTGATCACGCCTTCACCGGCCGCTGCTTCAGAAATCTTAATAGCATCTCTAAAACTGCCGTCGGCTATCGAAGCGATCATTGCTAGCGCCTCAGCTTCATGCTTGATCTTTTCACTCCGCAAAACAGTTGAGAGGGCATTCGATATCTCAACCGTGGTAGCTTTTCTGAACGCAACTAACTGTGATCTCGAGGCGATGGTGCCGGGAATTTTGTGCAGCTCGGTGGTGGCCAGGATGAAAACCACGTGTGCCGGCGGCTCTTCCAAAATCTTTAAAAGAGCATTAAAAGCCTCAGTGGTCAGCATGTGCGCTTCGTCCAGGATAAAAACAGACATCATTCCCTCTTGAGGGGGTAGCATGATTCTTTCTTTAAGAGCGCGGATGTCATCAATGCCACGGTTGCTGGCAGCGTCCATTTCTTGCACCACAAAAGAATTGCCCTGCAGGATTTTTTGGCCTAGATCATCCAGTTTGACAATGTCTTTTAATTGAGCGCCTTTTTGAGGTTTGTTTTTGAGGTAAACAGCCTCAACAACAGCAGTATTTTCTTGACTATTCAAGATTGCACCAATAATTCTGGAAGCTGAAGTTTTGCCCGTCCCTTTAGGGCCGGCAAACAAAAGCGCCTGAGGAATCTTGCCTTGATTGAGGAAAGATTGTAGCTGTTCCCGCACTGAGTCCAGGTGTAAGCCCGCGATTTGATAGGGTCGGTATTGGCGATTCCAGTTCATATTAGTCGTGATGATATCCTAGTAAGTGCATTAAGCCATGTTCCAGATAAAAGCAAAGTTGATCGTCTACCATTTTGCCGTACCGTTTGGCAGTTTTGACTGCTTCAGGGAAACTAATCACAACATCTCCCAGATGAGGCGGGATGCCTTCAGGCATAGGAAAATCATGAAGCTGGTCGCGCTCATGTTGAGGAAAAGAAAGCACGTCAGTGGCGCCCTGATGTTTTAGTCGCGACTCATTCAGTTCTTTGATTTTTCTTGTCCCCACAATAGAAACATCAAGTTGAGCATGCTCAACCTTGTGTTCGGCCAGGAGTTTTTTGGCAGCGGCCCTGATTTTTTTGCGGTCAACAGGATATCTGGATCCAACTGAAAGATTAATATCTATCATTCTGTATCTAATGTACTAAGTGCTCATCTTGCTGTAAATACTTGAAACTGAAAGCTAAATGTGCTCTTTGAGAGCGGAGTGAATGGCTAGAAGAGAACGCTCAACCGCTTCCCGAACCACTTGTTCAGCATTATCAAACTTCAAAGTTGCCCACTCAAGCGGATGACTACTCTCATATTCGTCCCTCAGTAACTCCAGAAAAGCCACTTTATCTTCATGCTCGGTTAAGTAGGCCATGACTGCATGTAAGGCGTTACGATCCAGAATGGCCAAAATCGTTTTATAAGCTGCTTGCATTGATTCTTCGTCGTCAAATTGATTGAGAACTTGCACCAAAATTTCGGACGGCACCAGCTTGCCGTAATAGGCAGAATTAAGTTGCTGAGTGGTATCGGTTTGCGGTAGTGAGTCTATCATGTAGCTAGATTGATTGGTCCTAAAGTTACTTTATCTTCTTCATCATTAATGAAAAATGCCAAAACTTTTCCGGAAGCGTTGGGGCTCCAAATCATACCTTCGCGAATTATTTCCGGAGAGCCGGTAAATTGATATTTGAGAGTGGAAATCATGCTGCCATCGGTGACCGAACAGACAATAGCTTTCAAATCAAAAGGATTGATGACCAAAAGTTTGCGGAATTGATACCACTGCTTCAGCTCAAGGTAGTTTTGTTGCCAATCAGGCAGGTAAGCCAGGGGCAAAGCAACGCCATACCTTTCACGCCTGGCTGCTTGATCAGACAGCTGGCCGCCCTCAAGCATCCAGTCGTAACTACCTCTGGTTTTACTTAATCCAGCCTCTTGGTATCTTTGATGATCTTGAAGTTGATCATTGGGAAACCGCCGCAAATGAGGCGCGGCCATCATTGTGCCCATAGCAAAAGGCAGTTTTTTGCCGTCTAATTCAGAAATGACCTCAAACCCAAAAATGTCAGATAGTTGTTGTTCTAAGTAAAGCAGGTCATTTTTTGCTAATTCTCCAGGATTGAGTTTGGCCACCTCCCTGAGTTTAAAAATAATCGCCTGATGTTCTTCCATGGTAATATTGTGAAGTAGTTCGGCATCCTTGGCTTTGGCAATTGCCTTAGTCACGGAGTGATCAACCGCCATTGAAGCCTGCTGATATTGGGGGGAATTTTGCGGCGCGAACCTGAGCTCATCAATGTTTAAGTTGGTGGCGTTTAGCCATTGTTCCACCACAGCCTGAGATCTGATGAGATTTTCGTGAGTGTCCTCAAGATACTGTTGAATGATTTTAAGTTTGAGCTTGTTTGATTTGGCAGGCATAAAGGTTTAAAGATTTTGTTGGGCTTGTTGCAGCCGTCTGATCACAGTCTCTTTACCAAGTACTTTGAGTGTATCAAATAACGGAGGCGTGGCTTTTTTAGCTGTTACAGCCAATCTCAACATCATGAAAAATTGCCCTTTATGCCAGTCATTTTGTTCTTGAAGTTTTCTAATTGAGGCCTCAACCTCCTCAACCTCCCAACTTTTTAGGTTTTTTAGAGTCTCTTGAGTTGCTTTAAGTTGTTCGATAACTTCCCCGGAGCTTGATTTTTTGAGCAAGAGAGCAGAGTCAAACTCAACTTCCCGGTAAAAAAAGTCTGTCAGCGCTTCTATATCGGCCAAAGTTACCAATCTTTCTTTAATTAAAGGTAAAATTTCGCTAGCTTTATCAGCGGGGAAATCAGGAGGTAGAAAATTGTTTAATCTCAAAAGTAGTTCCTCATCAGCCAAGTTTCTAATGTACACGCCGTTGAGCCAGTCAAGTTTTTTCAGGTCAAAAATTACTGACTTAGCACTCACCTCACTGGGATCAAACTCGCGAATGTAGCGCTCAAGATCCATCACTTCGTTTTCATCTTTTGGCGCCCAGCCTAGGATCATCAAAAAATTAAGTAAAGCTTCAGGCAAGTAGCCGCGGGCCAAAAATGATTCCACCGAAACACTACCTTTTCTTTTGCTCATTTTGCCTTTACCGTCAGGATTGAGAAAAACCGGAAAGTGGCAAAAAACCGGCTGCTTCCAGCCAAAAGCCTGGTAAAGCAAAATGTGTTTGGGTGTGGAACTAATCCACTCTTCACCGCGACAAATATGAGTGACATTCATATCGTAGTCATCTACCACCACAGCCAGGTGATAGGTAGGAAAGCCGTCTGACTTGATTAAGACTTGGTCATCAACACTGTTGGAGTTGAAAGAAATTTTCCCTCTAATTAAGTCTGTAAAAGTTAGCTCTTTATCAGCCGGTACCTTCAGGCGAATAACATGAGCCTCACCTGATTGAACCCGCTCTTCGGCAGCTTTTTTAGTAAGAGCGCGGCAGCGCTTGTCATACTGCGGCGGCTTTTTCTCCGCCATCATCTGCTCCCGAACTTGCTGCAGCCTTTCCGGACTGCAAAAACAGTAATAAGCATGATCGGACTCCACCAACTGCTTGGCTTTCTGTTGGTAAAGATCAAGCCGTTTTGATTGAATGTAGGGGCCTTCATCCCACCTGAGGTTAAACAGTTGCAGAATGTCTTTGAGCCGGTCGATAGCGCCCTCAACCTCGCGCTTTTGATCGGTATCCTCAATTCTGAGAATAAATTTGCCATTATTGCGTTTGGCCCAGGCATAGTTCTTCAGGGCAATGGACAAGCTGCCGACGTGCAATTCGCCTGTAGGGCTGGGGGCCATTCTGGTTATTACGGGTTGAAGCTTACTCATCACACTAGAAATTATATCACTTATATCTTGCTCAACCCTCACTCAGTCTGGGAAAATTATTTCTGCAAATATTCCGGGTCTACGGCCGGAACGTAGCCGATAAAATTATTATCTCCTTCAAAAACATAAATCGGCTGCAGGTACTCTTGTTCTTCAAAAGAGTCATAGTAGCCCAGAGTGACAGAACGGATTACGGCAGTTTCCACCTCATTGCCGCTCACAACAAAACCTTCTCCCGCCTGGAGGACTCGCCAGGCTTCAGTGCTGGTTCGCAGCGGGTAGGTGTGGTACTGGAAGTAATCAATCTCGTTGTATTTGTATTGGAGATCAACCACAGCGTCTCTACCTCTGAGACTGCCGCTTAAAAGAGCGCTAATTACTCCTCGGTAACCCTCAGGGCTAAACATCCTGTATTTACCATCAATGGGATAGCGATTAAGGTCAACCTGAAGAAAGTCTGCGTCGGAAAGAGAAACTGCCTCAGCCAGCTCGCCACCCAGTGATTTCAGCGGGGTAATCTCTCCTGAAGCAGTGGCTACGTCGGCAGGCAGCAATTGACCCGTTGTTAAGTATGATTTTACTTGTCTAACCGCTTCAAAATTGGCTGGTAAGTTGTTATTAATCAACAGTTCGGGCCGGCTTTGATAGTCGGTAGTCAACTCAAAATGGTGATTAATAATATCGAGATCAAAAGTGGTTTGGAGTGGTTGATTTTTGTTCCAGCGGTAAGTTCTGCTATTTAAAACCTGAGGTTCAGAGTTAAAGCTAAGCTTAGCAGCAAGGTTTTTGGCTTCCTGATCAGCCAGCAAACCAACGGCGGGTTTGGGCATAAAGAAAACTTTGGCTCTGTCAGGAAACTCAGCTAAGCCGCCGGTAGCAGTTTCAAGTCTGTACGAGCTAGGTTTATCAGCCACATTCTGGATTGAAAATGCCAGAGCAGGTAAAATGCCAAAACCAACTGTGGGCGGCGGGGGTGGCGGCGGATGAGTGGCTCGCCAATAGGTAGCAAAGGCGCTGATAGCTACTCGAGAGACCATCAGCGTTATCAACAACAGCGCTCCATATTTGACAACTTTGCGGCCCACAAGAGTAACTTGAGTCAAAGTAGGTCCGGTTTGGGCTTCGGTGCTCATATCTAGCGTCTATAGTATCAGGAATTAAGGTGAGGTAAAATACCCTCACCATGAAGATCACCATTTTAACGCTTTTTCCCACTTATTTCATCTCACCTTTTGAGCAGTCTATTTTGAAACGGGCCTTGGAACAGAAATTGGTAGAAGTGGAAGTCGTTGATGTTCGCGATTTTTCCCAGGATAAACACAGAAAAGCCGATGACCGGCCTTTTGGTGGTGGTCCTGGCATGGTGATGATGGTTGAACCGATTGATTTGGCGCTACAAAGTGTCAAAAAGAAAAGCCAAAGCGGCAAAAGGAAAGTGGTCCTCACTTCGGCTAAGGGGAAGTTGTACGACCAACAAAAAGCTTTGGCTTATAGTAAACTTGACGAACTGGTGATCATTTGCGGTCATTACGAAGGGGTGGATGAGCGAGTGGCTGAGCACTTAATCGATGAAGAAATTAGGATTGGCGACTATGTTTTAACCGGCGGTGAGCCAGCAGCAGCGGTGATTGCTGACAGCTTAATCCGTCTCCTCCCCGGAGTGTTGGGTAACGAAGAAAGTTTTTTGGATGAATCGCACGCGGTTCCGGGCCAACTTGGTTATCCTCAATATACCAGGCCACAAAACTATCGAGGTTGGGAAGTGCCTGAGGTTTTAGTAACCGGTGATCATGCCAAGATCAAAGAGTGGCGGGAAAAACAGAAACAATAACTTAAAACTCGATTTGAGCAATTGCCTCAACAATAGGGGTAAATTTAATTTCCAGCTCTCGCTGCAATTTTTCTGAGTTTAAAGCGGTATTTTTTTGGTAAGGCCGGTTGAGGCTGGCCAGATAACTATTGAGATCACCGGCTTGAATTTCGCTGTTAAAACCGTGAGCGTTTTTAATTGCCAAGGCAAAATCATAATCAGACCACTTTTCTCCACTGGCAGCATGGTAAAGACCGGTGCGGTTTTGGGCAATGACGGCATCAAGCACTCGAGCAAAGTCCGGCAAGAAAGTGGGGCCGAAAAAGTGATTTTTGAACTGAGGGTATAAGCTGTTGTTTTGCAGCCCTCCAACGATGCTATGGGCAATGTCTTTTTTAGGAAACGGTTTGGGCTTGAAAGGCTGGTCGATTCTGAGAATAGTCCAAGACAGCCCTTCAATATTCTGAATGATCGTTTCCGCTTCAGCCTTGGTTTGGCCATACCACTCAATCGGGTTGATGGGGTCGTTCTCGAGGTAAAGCTCTGTTTTTTCACCATTAAAAACATAGGCGGTTGAAATGTGAATCAAGTGCTGGTTGTTTTTTTGAGCCTCTAAAGCAAGATTTTCAGTGCCAGTGACGTTAACTTTATAAGCCAGGCCATCTTTGTTACCACGCTGCTCCCAGGCAGCGGTAACATCGGTAAAGGCCGCCAGATGAATAATCGCTTTAGCTTTAGATTCACCTAAAACTCGTGCCACCGCCTTACGGTTAGTAATATCAACCGGATTGACTGGATTACTAATATCTACTGGCTCAATCAAGTACTTATCACTAAAACTACTAATAAAACTTGAAGCTACCAAACCATTAGAGCCAGTCACTAAAACGGGTTGCTTCATGCAAATTTTTCCGGGTACTTGTCCCTGAGTGAGACAGAGCTTCTGTCTCTTTCCGAAATAATCATTTTTTCTTGAGGAATTGGCCAATTGACAGCCAGATCTTTATCAAATAAGGAGATAGCCAGGTCGTTATTGAGGTTGCGCCCAGCATACAGGGCATCAACGGCGTAAAGGTAATATGCTGGCCCTTCTAGCACCGCGAACGAATTGGCCAGCCCTCGGGAAATGTACAAAGAACCCTGTAGCTCGCCTTCATCCGGACCAAAAACAAAAGTTTCGACTTTCCCAAACGTGGCGGAGCCAGGACGGACGTCGGCCAGGGCGGAGAAACACCGGCCGGTTAGCACGGTAGCCAGTTTATTCCAATCCTCAGCGTGCATACCTCTAGCGACATTAGTAACAGACATCGACAAGTTGGTTTGTTTGATCATAAACTTGTCACCGGTCAGCTCGTCAATTTCTGGAACGCGTGCCAGCTCGGTGTAAAAACCGCGATTGTCGGCAAATATCCGGTGAGGCAGGTAGTAAAGGCCATCAATGCCGGTGCTGAACACCCCTGGACGTAACTCTTCGGCCTCTTCTTTTGAGTAGCTAAAACTTATCACTGGCGCCTTTCTGTCATTTTGCTGGTTGATAATTAGCTGCAAAAAAGTCTTGGCTTTTTAATTTGAGCGGTTGCCACCACTGTGGATTAGCTCTGTACCAATCAATAGTTTTGCTTAGGCCTTCTTCAATAGTCACTGAAGGCTTCCAGCCAAGGTCGCGATTAATTTTTGTCCAATCCACACTGTAGCGCTTGTCGTGTCCGGCCCGGTCTTTAACATGTTCAATCATCTCGGTAGAAGCGCCCATGAGCGAGATAATCATTTCCAGCACTTGCTTGTTGGGGACGTCTTCAGTCAGGCCGCCCACCAGGTAAGTTTCGCCATTGTTGGCGTTATTAAGCACGACCTCGATAGCCGAACAATGATCTTGCACGTACAGCCAGTCGCGCACTTGCAGGCCATCGCCGTAGAGTGGCACTTTTTTACCCTCAAGTAGCTGAGTAACGGCCAGGGCAATAAATTTCTCCGGGTGTTGGTACTCGCCGTAGTTGTTGGAGCAATTGGTGATGGTAAAAGGCAAACCGTAAGTTTCGCCGTAAGCGCGAACTAGATGGTCTGAGCCAGCTTTGCTGGCTGAATAAGGGCTGCGCGGATCATAGGGTGTGTTTTCATTGAACTGCTTATCGCTGCCCAGTTCCAGCGTGCCGAAAACTTCGTCTGTGGAAATGTGATGAAATTTTTTAATTTTGTGAGTCAAGGCAGCGTCCAACAAAACCTGAGTGCCCATGATATTAGTTTCCAAAAACACTGCCGGATTGAGAATTGATCTGTCTACGTGGCTTTCAGCCGCAAAATGAACAATCATCTCTACGTCTGCCACAATTTTATTAACCAACTCACGGTTAATAATATTGCCCTCCACAAAAGTGTAATTGGGATTGGTTTTCAAAGTCGCAAGATTTTCAAGATTGCCGGCATAAGTGAGAGCATCCAGATTGATGATTTTATCCTCGGGGTATTTTTTCATCCAGTAATGAATGAAGTTTGAGCCGATAAAGCCGGCTCCTCCGGTCACCAAAAGAGTATTGCTCATCTTACTTCTCCTTGTTGCAGTTGCATGATTCTTTTTTCAAGGCGAGTGGTTTTTCTGACTTCATAGCCATAAACAGTGTAATAATAGCCGGCCATAATAGCCAAAATTACTACTAGAGCGACCAAAAATCTGAAGACTTGCTGGTGGGTGAATGGTGGTTTTTCCATAGGTTTATTCGGTTTGACTAATTATAGCCGATTCGTTGGTGAAAATACTTTGCACTTGTTTTTCCAGAGCAGTTTGATCACGGACAGCATAAACCCACTGATTTTGATAAGCACGCACCGGCGGATGCCAAAGAGCGCCACTTTCGTCATCGGGGTAAATGGTGAGTGAGTGTGGGTTGAGGGCAATATCTTGGCGCACTGGAGCGAGTTGTTTCACTAAAGCCGCCAACTCGACTATGGGCAGGTACTGATCATATTGGTTGAGATAATGCTGGTAGAGTTTGCCCAAAAGCGCCAGGTCAAGGATGATATCGGGACTCATGATTTTCTGAATCAGCGAGTTAATAACCAGTTGTTGACGCTCAGACCTGGCTAGATCGTGACCTTGATCATCATCGCTGTGACGACTGCGAATATACTCCAGGGCTCTCTCCCCACTCATGGTTTCCGGACCCTCCACAAACGTCACGGTTTTGTAAAGTTTGGCAGGATCCCGTTCGACTGTGACGTCAACATCAGAGCGCGGAAACTGCTCATCGGTAAAGCCCTGAGGCACGTCTATCTTGATACCGCCAATTAAATCAACCAACTCAGCCAGCGAATCCATAGAAATCACCACCGTATGATGAACTGGCACATCGAGCATCTCAGCGATAGTTTCAGCGGGAAATCTCTCCGGCTCAGTCGGGTAGCGCTCTTGTCCGTAATAGTAAAGAGCATTGATTTTGGTAAGGTAGGTATCGCTCCAAAGGTCTCGGGGCAGCGATAGGGTATTGATCCGGCCGCTGGGAAGGTGAACAGAGGCTAACATGATGGTGTCTGTGAGCGGCGGCGCTCCTCCACGATTTTCGTGAGAATCAATGCCTAGAATCAGGATGTTTTTGTAATCGTTGCTGGCAATGACGGGAGTCTGCCAAGCTTCCTGAGCTAAAGCTCTCATTTCTGTGAAAGTCAGACCGGAATGCTCAGAAAATATTTTTAGTTGAGAGTAAAGGTAAAAACCCATGCCGCCGGCAAAAACTGCTGAAAAAACAAAAACCACTGCCAAACCGGACAAAATTACTACCAAAAGCCTCTTAGCCAGCTCTTTATTTGTCATATTTATTGTTCTAATCTTATCACTCTTCCTTGTTTTAGGTTACAATAATTTCTATGAACTTGAAACGGCTGTTTGTACCACTTGCTCTGGTAATAATTATTTTTGCTTGTAGCTGGTCGCTATTCCGTCCTGGTTTATTCGTTGTGCATGATTATCTTCACGCGGCCAGGATTGGAGAAATGGTCAGCATGCTGGCCGATGGCCAGCTGCCTCCCCGGTGGAGCAGTAATTTTGGTTTTGGGTATGGAATGCCACTTTTTCAGTTTTACGCGCCGCTACCTTATTTGCTTGGTTCCGCCTTTCATTTTGGCGGCTTACCCCTGGAACTAAATATCAAATTGCTGTTTATCCTCACCAATATCATGACCGCAGTCGGGACATACTTATTGGGTAAAAGATTGTTTGGAATTTATGGCGGAATTTTTGCCGCTGCCGCTGTGACGCTGGCTCCTTATCGGGCGCTAAATTTGTTTGTCCGGGGGGCATTAAGTGAAGCCTTTGGCATGATGTTTTTTCCTTGGATTTTACTATCTTTGTACTTAATTATTATCGAAAACCGCTCCCGTTATTGGTTGTTACTCAGCGTTGCTGTCACGGCGCTGCTGTTGAGTCATAATTTGTCTGCCTTGATTTTCCTGCCTCTATCGGGAATCACGGCCTTGGGCATGATTGTTTGGAAAAAATACTCTCAAGGCAGTAAGCTGGAGTTGCGTCAAAGTTTGTTTAGCTTAATTAAAGGATACAGCTTGGCAGCGCTGATTTCTGCGTTTTACACCGTGCCGGCGCTGTTGGAGAAAAGTCACACTAAAGTGGACCAATTTATTGTCGGTGGCTATTTTGATTACGCCGTGCATTTTTTGGGACTCAAGCAATTTTTCACGGAAAATTGGGGTTATGGGGCTTCGGCTTACGGCATGTATGATGAGATTTCTTTCTACCTGGGTTTTGGCCAAATTTTGGCCTTGGGAACGGCGTTGTTAGTGTTGATAGCCCTGATGATTAAAAACAAAAATATCAAAAGTTACGTCCCAAGTTTTTTTTGGGCAGGACTGCTGTTGATCACTCTTTATTTCACTCATGGTAAGTCGAAATTTGTTTGGGATTGGGTTGAGCCGCTCAAGTATCTGCAATTTCCTTGGAGGTGGTTAAGCGCCGCCACTCTTTTCCTAGCTTTATTCTCGGGGAGCGTGTTGGCCTTGTTGAAGCCAAAATTGAGTAAGTTGGTGTTCGTGAGCTTCTCTGTTTTAATAATTTTAGTCAATTGGCGCTATTTTACTCCGAGCGAATACTTGGAAAACAACAGCGAGCTTTATTATCTGGACGAGGCGCGGATCAAAAACGAGCTGAGCTACATTTTGCCTGATTACATTCCTGTCGAACTTGAAGCAAACCTTGAACCGGCCAAAACTGAGTTTTTCGACGAGTACGCAGGATTGGAAGTAATCTCGTTCAACTCGGTGAGCACAGAAATTAAAACCCATTTTGAGGAGGCGCAAACAATTATCTTTGCCCGGGCTGATTATCCTGGTTGGAAAGTTTATCTCAACGGCAAAGAAACCGCCAAGAGAGTGACGGAATCGGGTTTGATTGGCGTGGCGGTGCCTGCTGGCGAGAATCAAGTGGAAGTGAAGCTGGAAGCGACTCGAGTGAGGCAAGTCAGCGACCTCGTTGCTGCTGTTGGGTTGGTAATTTTGTTATTCTTCGCTACACTTGAGCTTATTAAAGGACAAAAAGCGCATGCCTGAAACTGAGCTAGCGATTATTAAACGCCGGTCGTTGGTGGGAGCGATCTCATACTTCCTCAGAACCTTGGTGCTACAAGGCATTGGTTTTATTTCCATTATAGTTTTGAGTAAATTTTTCTCACCTGAGGACTTTGGGATTTACGGCATTGTCATTCAAATTATCGGGATTTTGATTTTCTTTTCCGATATTGGTTTGGCCGCTTCTTTGATTCAGAAAAAAGCAGAGCCCACTAAAAAAGATTTGCAAACAGTTTTTGCTATTCAACAAATCTTGTCCTGGCTAATTGTGGGCGCAGTAGTGCTTTTAAGCCAGCTGGCCTTAATCCAGAACAAACTTGGACCTGATGGCACTTGGGTTTTGTATGCTTTGGCTATTTCTTTCCCGCTGGCCACCCTCAAGACTATCCCCTCAGTAATTTTGGAAAGAAAGTTGGAGTTTTCCAAGTTGGTGCTGCCACAAATATTTGAACAACTGGTTTTTCACAGTATTCTGATTTATTTGGCTTGGAACGGTGTGGGAGTTTTGGCTTATGCTTACGCAGTCATTGCCCGCTCAATTATTGGCGTGATAGTGATGAGCCTGATTCAACCCTGGCCGTTTGGCATCCGGCTGGACAAAAAGTCATTACTGGGACTGATTAATTTTGGAGTCAAGTTTCAACTCAACGACTTTCTGGCTAGAGTTAAAGATCAGCTTTTTTATCTGACTCTAGGTTTGGTTATTCCCACTCGCCAGTTTGGTTATATTCAGTGGGCTAAAAGTTGGTCGATGTATCCTTATAATTTAACTGTCCAAAATGTTTTAGCCATCACCTTTCCCAGTTTTTCACGCTTACAACATAATAAAGCGGCGCTAGCTAAAGCTATAGAAAAATCTCTTTTCTTTATCACTTTGGTTATTTTTCCCATTATAGTTGGTATGTCTTTGTTTATTATTCCTTTACTGACTTTGATTCCTGATTATCAAAAATGGCTGCCAGCCGCTGCCAGCTTGATTCTGTTTAGTGCCAGTATTGCTTGGGGAGCAGTTTCTACCCCACTCACCAACACCCTCAACGCCATCGGCCAAATCAACCAAACCCTCAAACTCATGCTTTTATGGACGACACTTACCTGGATACTGACTCCGGTTTTGTATGTTCTTTTGGGTTTCAACGGTGTTGCTTGGGCGGCGTTATTGATCAGCTTTACTTCAGCGCTGTCGGTTTATTATGTGCAAAAAGCAGTCTCGTTCAGTTTTCTGGACCAAGTTTGGCGACAGACTCTCGCTAGCCTGGTGATGGTGGTGCTTGGCTTGTTTGGTTGGCAGTATTGGCAGCAAGGTTTTACTCAACTACTAACAGGAATGCTCTTGGTAGGAGCCAGCTATCCGGCTGTACTTTTATTGATAGGAAAAGATAAAATACTTTCAGAAATCAACTTGATACTAGCTATTGTCCGCCGGAAAGGAACAGCGTGAGTTTATCTGCAGTGATCAACACCAAAAACGCCGTTAGCTCCAACTTTGACCATAAATTTGAGGACACTCTCAAGTCTGTCAAGTTTGCTGATGAAATTGTTGTGGTGGATATGCACAGTAGTGACGCAACGGTTAAAGTCGCCAAAAAGTACACTGATAAAATTTTTGAATTTGATGATCTGGGCTTTGTGGAACCTGCCAGAAATTTCGCTATTTCCAAGGCCACTCAGGAGTGGGTGTTGATAGTAGACGCTGACGAAATTATCAGTCCCACCCTAAAAAAACGTATCCAAGCCTTGGTGGGCGGTGATGCTACCGCCGATGCTTATTTCCTGCCGAGAAAAAATATTGTTTTCAAACGCTGGTACGAGCACGCCGGTTGGTGGCCGGATTATCAGCTCAGACTTTTTAAGAAAGAAGTAGTCACTTGGTCTGACAAAATACATTCTCAGCCAAGAATTAAAGGCACCGCTGATTACTTGGCCAAACGCGAGGACTACGCCATCGTTCACTACAACTACCAAACAGTCGAGCAGTATATTGAAAGGCTTAACCGCTATACCAGTCACGAAGCACGGCAGCGTGAACAAAAAAATATTACGGGCGGCACCATCGTTGAGTCATTTAGCGCCGAAGCCATGAGCCGGCTTTTTCTTCATCGTGGGGTAGACGCTGGCGCTCACGGAGTTGGTATTTCTCTCTTGCAAACTTTTTATGAAGTGGCGGTAGTGCTAAAGCAGTGGGAGCTCCAGGGTTTTCCCAAATCAGATAACAAAAATGACACCATCAAAGAATTGGAAGCGTTGCAGTTTACCCTCAACTTTTGGTTAGCTGATTGGCACGCAAAAAATAATAAAGGTATTTCTAGGCTTATTTGGAGGCTCCGGCGCAAGCTTGGGTTATAATAATATCGTGTTGCATGTATCGATTATCATCGTTGATTATAATAGCCACCGGGACACTCGGGAGTGCTTGCTGTCATTGGATAAAATCAAAGCCAAGGGCTTTAAGTGGAACGCCATTATTATTGATAATGGTTCCAAAGAACCGTTGGTATTGCCGCCAAACCTGATTAATAATAACTTCGAACTGATTCGCAGCTCTTCCAACCTGGGCTTTACCGGCGGCAACAACATGGGCATTTATCATTCTATTGAAAAATATAACTCTGATTACGTGGTACTGCTCAATAATGACACCGTTGTGGATCCCCACTTCCTGCAAGCACTGTTTGAGTGTATTGAGGAAAATCCCAAGTACGGGATTGTCGGCTCGAAAATTTACTTTTATCAAGGTAACGAGTTCCACCAAAATAGCTACAAAAAAGACCAGCTTGGCCAGGTTTTGTGGTATGCCGGCGGCAGCATTGATTGGCAGCATCTGGCCGCATTTCACCGGGGAGTGGATGAAGTTGATCGAGGACAGTTTGACCAACAAAAAACCAGTGATTTTGCCACTGGTTGCTCGCTGATCATCGGGCGGGAAATCCTCGAAAAAGTAGGCACTTTGGATAAGCGCTACTTTTTGTATTTAGAAGATGTCGATCTGAGTATGAGAGCCAGAAAAGCCGGTTATGAAATTGGTTTTTGCCCGGAATCTAAGGTGTGGCACAAAAATGCCAGTTCATCGGGAGGTTCAGGTTCAACTATTCATGATTACTATCAAGCCAGAAACAGATTGTTGTTTGCGGCTACTCACGGCGACTGGCAGGCTTGGTTGGCTGCCATCAGACTTGCTTGGCAAGATTTTTTATCAGGCAACGAAAAAAAGCGCCAAGGAGTGCTGCATGCTCTTACCAATCAATTCGGAAAGCAACCGGTAGTATGAGTAAAAAACCCACCATCACCGCTCTAGTTATTGCCCGCAACGAAGAAACTATGATTGCCAGCTGTCTCAACACTTTGCGTTGGTGCAACGAAATTATTGTTCTGGATGACGGCTCGGTGGACGAAACAGCCACTATTGCTGAGGAGTTGGGCGCTAAGATTATCTCTTTTAAACATCAATCTTTTGCCCGCAAAAGAGAAGAGTTGCTCAAACGGGCTAAAACCGACTGGGTCATTTACGTGGATGCGGACGAAAGAATCATTCCTACTTTAGCCAAGGAAATTATGGTGCTTTTGGAAACAGGCACGGCTTCAGCGCTGAAGTTTCGCCGCAACAATATTTATTATGGTAAAAGGCTCAAGTACGGTGGCTGGGGGCATGATTACGTTACCAGAGCTTTTCGGGCCGAAGCGCTCAAGGGTTGGTTCGGCGAGGTGCACGAAAGTCCTAAATTTATTGGCGACGAAGTGGAGGTTAAGACTCCAATTATTCATCTTACTCATCGTGACACTGCCAGCGGTTTGCTGAAATCGGCTTACTGGACACCGATGGAAGCCGAGGCTTTATATAAATCAGGAATCCCTAAAGTAGGCTTTTTTACCCTGATTAGAAAAGGCTCTTTAGAATTTTGCCGCCGGTTTATTTTTAAAGGCGGTTATAAAGAAGGCATGACTGGCTTCGTTGAGTCGCTGATTCAAGGTATTAACCGAGTGTTGGTTTATATTCAAGTCTGGGAAAGGCAGCAAAAGCCAACCATACAAGAGAAATATCAAAAGGTTGAAGACGAAATTCAAAACCTTTGGCAGGAGAAAAACGCTTAGAAAAACCCATGAAGATTGCCTTTTATTCTCCCTACATCCCCGACGTCACTATTGGTGGCGGCGAGAAACACTTGCTTGATATGGCGCTGGCTCTGGCAGACGAACACCAAGTTTATGTTTTAATTTCTGAAGGCAAGTATGATCGCGAACTTGAGTTCATCAAAGAAAAGTACGAGCGTTTTTTCGGTTTAGATTTAAGTCAGCTTAAGTTTATCAGCACACCTCTCGGTTCAGTGGCCGGTTTTTTTCATAAACTTTTATTTACCAGGCAGTTTGATTACTTGTTTTACTGGACGGATGGCTCACTATTTTTCAGCTTGGCTAAAACTAACAACCTGCACTTACAGATTCCTTTTACGATTTCAAGAAATGGTTTTTTTGACCGGCTTAAGTTGGCCAACTGGCGACAAAAAAATGCTAACTCCCACTTTACCAAAAAAGTCATTGAGCAGCGTTGGCGCACTAAAGTTCCTTATGTGATCAATCCGATGGTAGATTTGGCAGAGTTCTCGCCCAACACTAAAAAAGAAAAAATCATTCTCAATGTGGGCCGGTTTTTTCGCCAACTCCACTCAAAAAGACAAGACGTGATGGTGGAGGCATTTAAGCAATTGGTTGATAAAAATCCTCAACTGATGAAAGGTTGGCAGCTGGTGTTAGTAGGCAATGTGGAAGATAAAAGTTATTTTAATCAGGTTAAACAGGCGACCGGCGAGTACCAAATCAAGATCATTGAAAACGCTAAAAGGGCCGACTTGCTTGAGTATTACAATCGCGCCAGCATTTATTGGCACGCGACCGGCTTTGCCATTGATGAACAATTCGAACCGGAAAAAGTTGAACATTTTGGCATTACCACTCTGGAAGCCATGGCAGCCGGCGTCGTACCGGTAGTAATCAACAAAGGCGGCCAACCGGAAGTGTTGGGAGCCAAATTAAGCACGCATCTCTGGGAAACTATTGATGAGTTGAAGGCCATTACCATTTCTCTAATCAAAAACAAAGACAAATTAGAAAAAGGGCGAAAATTGGCGCTGAAGCAAGCGACAACTTTTTCAAAAGAGCGTTTTACTAAACGAGTCAAGCAAATGATAGCGGAAACTCAAGCAAAATAGTATGATAAGCCCAATATGAATCATCCCATCGATACTTCACAGCCAATTAGTGTGGTGGTTCCGACTTACAACGGTAAGCATTTGTTAAAAAAACACCTGCCTTCAGTTTTGGCAACCATGCGCAGCGGTGATGAGCTATTAATTGTTGATGATGCCAGCACCGATGACACTGCTCATTGGCTCAAAAAAGCTTTTCAGCTCAAAGAGGTGAACTTTGACCCGGAAATTGATGATTTGCCAGCCAAATATTTCCCGCCAGTCAACGATATGCAACTGAGAGTTTTGTTTGGCAAGTTCGCAGAAGCAGCCAAAAAAATCAGAGTCACCGTGATTAGAAACAAGGACAACCTGAGGTTTGCTGCCAGTGTCAATCTTGGTTTTGTGTTGTCTTCAAACAGACTAGTATTTTTACTTAATAATGACGTCAGTCCCGAACCCAACGTTGTTGAGAAACTGTTGCCGCACTTCAAAGACGAAGAAGTTTTTGGGGTTGCTTGTCTTGAATACGAAAACAACCGCGACGGCGAGATTTCTGGCAAAAATAAACTTTGGTTTGAAAAAGGTTTGTTTTGGCACAGCAAAGCTGATAATTTTATCAGTGGTGAAACCGCTTGGGTGAGCGGTGGTAGCGGTATGTTTGATCGGGAAAAATGGCTGGATCTAGAAGGTTTTGATCAGCGTTTTTATCCGGCTTACTGGGAAGACACAGATATTTCTTTCCGGGCTAAAAAATGGGGCTGGAAAGTTTTGTTTGAGGAAGAAGCCGTTGTTTATCACCAGCACGAATCCACCAACGAGAGCGTTTTTGGTCAAAAGAAAATAGAAGAAATCAGTTGGAAACACGCCAACGCTTTTGCCTGGAAAAATGGCAATTTATTCCAAAAACTGCAACACTTGCTTTGGAAACCATACTGGGCTTGGAAGCGATATTAACAGTGAGGATAATGAGGGGAGATCGGTGTTTTTTAATTTTCAAAATCAACCTCAAAAATACCTGACTACTATCGCACTGATAGTATTTTTGATTTTAATTCCAGTCATTCGTTATTGGGAGTATTTCTGCTGTTCAATAGATATCAATGAATACGAACAAAAATATAGTACTTCACAATATGTTTTGGGTGAAAAATCACCACAAAAAATTAGCGATTCGGAATTGTATGTGTACGCCGGTTATGCTTATGTGAAAGGCGAGGACCCGACCACTATCAATTTTGAACACCCTCCTTTGGCCAAATATTTCTATGGGCTGTTTCACCATCTCACCGGCAACCCCTACCGGGCTAACTTGCCTCTGTATGGTGGTATTTTGGGCTTATTTTACTTGTTATCGGGACTAGTTACGTCTAAAAAAGTTTGGCGTTGGTTGGCCTTGATGGTGATGGGTACTTTTGCGCTGATCCAAGTGCATTTACGTTACGCGCTTTTAGATTTGCCGCTACTTTTTGCTTATTTATTGTTTTTTTATGGATTGTTGGGCAATTTCAAGGGTAATAAAAAAGCACTCATAGTTGGCATTGGTTTGGGCATTGCTGCAACCGTAAAATATCCGTTTCCACTCGTAGCTCTGTTGGTGATGTTTTTAGCCATTGATGCGTGGAAGAAAAAAGAACTGAGAGAAGCTGTTATTGCCTTGATTATTTCAGCAATTATTTATTTTGCTTCTTATACAATGTTTTTTGTTCATAATCACAACCTTCTTGATTGGTTTGCTTTTGAAAAATACCGCCTGAGTTGGTTTATGGGAAAAACTGATGCGCCGAAGTTTCTGAACCTTCACACACTTTTTACTGGCCAATACAAAACTTGGTGGGAAGGAGGCGGTTACGAAAAAACTGCTCACTGGTCTATTACTTGGCCATTAGTGTTCGTGGGTTCGGTGGGAGGCTTTCTTCTTGGACTCAAAAGAAAAGAGTATCGTCTGTTGGTTTTAACTAGCTTTGCTTATTTACAACTTTTAATCTATGGACTAGGAGCAGCAGCTAGTGACAGGTTTTTCATCACACTGTTGCCGTTTTGGGTATTGGGAAGCGTTTATTTATTAATTACGATTAAAAAACTATGAAATTTTTTATGGCTGTAAAAAAATATTATTTACCGATTTTGCTTTTATTTTTAGTAGCCTTAACCAGGTTGCCATATCTTATCGACGGAGTTATTCCCTTTGGTTTTGACCACGGCAAAGATTCGCTGGCGATCATGAACATGTTGGTCTCCAAACAACTTACTTTTATTGGTCCCTGGACCAGTATTCCGGGTTTGTATTTTGGGCCGGGGTGGTATTACTTGCTGGCCCCCTTTTTCTTGTTTGGTAATTTTAATCCGGTTTCAGCTGTTTATGCCATGTTTATTTTGGTGATGATTCAAGTGTATTTGGCCTATAAGTATTTTGGTAAAATTGCGGCCATTATTATAGCCGGCGCCCCATTCTGGCTGATGATTTCCACCAGCGCTTGGAATCCTTTTCCTATGACTTTACTGACTTTAATTATTCTGATTGTTTTCAAAAAGATCAGAGAAGATGGGCTTTTAAATGAAAAACGAGCTTTAGTTTTAAGCTTAGCTGCCGGCTTTGGCTTTCATTTTTCGGCAGCTTATGCGATTTTTTATTTTCCTGCCGTTGCTTTAGTATTATTTTATTTAAAACCTAAAACCAATATTAAGGCTGTAGCTGCGGGAGCACTCGGGTTATTATTGCCTTTTAGCCCCCAACTACTTTTTGAACTCAGAAATAACTTTATCCAAACCAAGTCGGTTATCGATTATTTTAAAGCTGGCGAACCACATACTTTTGGTTTAGACAAGATTGTTAATGTGATTCGTACTACCTTCAACGATTTAGGCAATGGTTTTTTGCCCGAATTTAGATTACTGTCTAAAAACACTAACCGCTTGATTAAGCAATTAGTCCTGCTCAGCTTTTTGCCAATTATTTACAGTCAAATTAAGAACAAAAACAAAACTGTTGCCAAAGATTTTAATTATTATTTAGTATTATTCATTGCTTTCATACTGATTCCGATGATGGGCTTTTTCTTTCTGCACTTTAATGTTTGGTATGTTTACGCCATGATTCCGGTGATGGTGCTGTTGGTAGCTAGAATTATCATGATTGCTCCAAAATGGTACCAAATCATTTTTTGTACTTTAATGGTTCTGACTCCTGTTGTTAGTTATCTTGACTATTTGAGCGTTGATAAAGCCAAATTACTAACCAATCATTCATTTTTGCCGGTAAAAAAGGAAGCAATCAGGACAATTAGAGAAAAAGCTGGTGCTGAGCCCTTTGCTTCATATCATTACTTGCCGGATATTTATGATTTTTCTTACCAGTATTTGTATTTTAGTGATGCTCTCAATGGTAAAGAACTACCGGTTGAGTTTGCTTATATGCCAGAAGCGGTGCCCTATATAGTGCAAAAAGAATGGTTGTTGACCCAACTGCCTCGCCAACTGAAACAGCCAGACAAAATATTTTTCATAGTTGAAAAGCCAGAAAATGAAGAGTTTCTTTCTCAGTGGTGGGGTCAACAGCAGTTTGGCGAAATTACAGAAACCATCAAGATTAATGAGACAGTAACTGTTTATGTGGCTACGCCATAAAACTAGCATAGTCGAAAATAAATTTTTGCGTTAGGATAAAAGATATGAAGAAACACGTGCTGTCGGCTCTGATTATTTTTGCTTATTTTTTTCTAGTCCTAGATGCTTTTAATATACCCAATCCTTTTGATTCGATTTCTATTTTCGACTCCAGACTGATGGCGGTATTAGCGCCGCTACTTGGTTTTGCGTCCATCAAATTTTTTGGAACTAAGCCAGATTCTTTTTTTTGGAAAATTCATAATTACTTGTTATTTCCACTTTGGGGAATAGTGGCGGCTATTTTTTTAGGTTTAGAGCTGTACCATTACAACACTTATGTCCAAGAAATTTTTGGTTTCAATGTTTCCCGTCTTGTTTATCTGCCTCTGGCAATAGGAGCGACGGCTTTATTCACCAAGCCTGTTAAGTTCTACCAACAGCACTGGCGAGCGCTAATTTTTATTGCTCCTGGCGTATTGTTTGTGGCGGCGGCCCTAATTTATGTCAGAAATAATTTTATTTTTCGCTGGCTGGTGGCAGAAGATTCGTTGGTGGAATACGTCCAGTTTTTACTACTGATGGGTTCAGCGATTCTGGCTGGCGTGAGCGCCAAATTTTGGCTGAGGAAAAATAAATTAATTGGCCTTGTTTTGGTGGCAGCAACGCTTTTATTAGCGCTGGTAGCAGCAGAAGAAATATCCTGGGGACAGAGGCTCTTAAACATTGACACTCCGGAAGAGTTTGCGGCCAGAAATACCCAGGGAGAACTGACTTTACATAATATTAATTCAGTTTTTGGCTATGTTTATCGTGGCTACATGATCATTGGTTTGGTTGGCAGTTTGCTTTGGACTATTAAAGCTAGACTGGTGAAATTTTTTGGTGGTCAAATTGGAGCTTTACTGGAAGTATTGACACCGGATTGGTATTTGTTTTTTTACTTTTTTGTTGCTTTTGCTTATAATTTTGATCGGTTTTATGTGCGGCTCAGAAAAGGAGAGACTCTTTGGGAAGAGCCAATGGAGTTGTTGCTGATTCTGGGAATTTTCTTATTTTTTCTAGTTCAGTATTTTTCACTCACTCGCCTAGCAGCTAGGATACCGGCTCGTAAGGTGTCGTGATATGATGATTCCATGCTTTCTGTAGTGTTAGCCACTTACAATGAAGAAGCCAATCTCGAGCGTTGCTTGAGTTCGGTGGCTGAGTTTGCCGATGAGATAGTGGTGGTGGATGGCAGCTCCACTGATAATACCCGTCAGTTGGCCAAAAAACTGGGTGCCCGGGTCATTAAAACCACCAACAAGCCCAACTTTCACATCAATAAACAAATGGCTATGGATGCTGCTAAAGGCAAACTGGTGCTACAACTGGACGCGGATGAGGTAGTGGATGATGATCTGGCCACTTTTATTCTCGATGAGTATAAGGCTAGGTTTGAACACAACACTAAGTCGCCCGAAGCTCAGCCGGTAGCCTGGTGGCTGAATCGAAAAAACTACTTTCTTGGCTCTTTTTTGAAAAAAGGCGGCCAATATCCTGATCCGGTAATTAGGCTTTATATCAATGGTTTTGCTAAGTTGCCACAAAAAGATGTTCACGAACAGATGACTGTGACTGGTGAAGTTGGGGTGGCGGGCGGCCATCTTATCCACTACGGCAATCCTTCATTCGCGGATTACTTGAGAAAATTCAACACCTACACTTCTTTTAAGGCCGCCCAACTTAAAGAAGCGGGTACAAAAATTACCGTCGGCAACTCTTTTAAACACCTTGTTTGGCAACCGCTACAAACATTTTTTAGTCTTTACTGCCGCCACAAGGGTTTTGTGGATGGCGTACCCGGCTTTGTTTTTGCAGTGATGAGCGGACTGCATCATAGTATTGCTTACTTAAAATTATGGGAAACTTATGAAAGTACTGATCGACACTAGTCCGCTTTCCAGTGGTCACGCCATCAGAGGAGTGGGTACCTACACCAGAGAATTGGTGGAGCATCTTGAGCAAATCGAAGGCATTGAGGTTTTTCGCTCATCCACTCTGGGAAAAAAGAAAGATGTTAAGCCTGACATCACTCACTTTCCTTTTTTTGACCTCTTTTTTAACACTTTGCCAATTGAGATGAGTAAAAAGACGGTGGTGACAGTTCATGACGTTATTCCACTTAAATTTCCCGAATTTTATCCACCTGGAATCAAGGGCAAGTTGAGATTTGAGAAACAAAAGCTGGCTTTGAAAACGGCAAGCGGCGTTATTACCGACTCGGAGTCGTCAAAAACGGATATTATTGAACGTCTGGGAATTCCTGCAGAAAAAGTACACGTGGTTTATCTAGCAGCCAATCCCAATCTGGTAGCTCAAAAAGACGCAGTGATTGGTAAAATCCTCAAGCGCTACCAACTGCCCAAAGAGTACCTTTTGTACGTTGGTGACATTAATTACAATAAAAACATTCCTCAACTGATTAAAATGGTGAAGTTTTTACCTGAAAATCTGCACTTGGTTTGTGTGGGCAAGAACTTTGTTGAACAAGAAATTCCGGAATGGCAATGGGTTGAAACGCAGCTGGCGCTTAGCAACGTGGCGCCGAGAGTTCATTTTCTCACCAATGTTTTGACCGATTCTGAGGAGGATTTGGCGGCTATTTACTCCGGCGCTCTTTGTTATATTCAGCCGAGCTTGTATGAAGGTTTTGGTCTACCGGTTTTGGAAGCGATGCAGTGCCGCACTCCGGTGGTGGCCGCCAACACTTCCTCTCTACCCGAAGTAGGCGGAGAGCATGCTGTTTACACCGGTACCAGCGCGGAAGAGCTGGCGGCAGGAGTGGAACAAATTTTGAGCTGGTCTAAAACCAGACGCGAACAAAAAATCAAGGAAGCTTACAAATGGAGCCAAACTTTCAGTTGGCAAAAAACCGCGGCCAACACAGTTGAGGTTTACAAAAAAATACTGGGGCAAGAATAAAAAGAAAGGCAGTAATGAAAATAATCGTGACAGGCGGAGCCGGCTTTTTAGGCAGGCATTTATGTCGGGCGCTCAAAAATGCCGGACATGAAATTAAGATCATAGACCTCAAAGAAAATCCGGAATTTCCCACTGTGATAGCCGATGTTCGTGATAGCAAAAAAATGCTTGAGGAAATCAAGGATGCCGAGGTGGTTTTTCATTTGGCCTCGCTGATTGAGGCCGGTGAGTCGGTGAAACAACCAGCCAGGTACGCTGATTACAATATTATGGGCACGATTGCCGTGCTTGAGGCCATGAGGCAGAACAATATCAAGACTTTTATTTTTTCTTCAAGCGCGGCCATTTACGGTGAACCACTTCAAGTGCCGATTAAAGAAGACGATCGCACCCTGCCTATCAGCCCTTACGGGATGACCAAGCTAGCGATGGAGGGCTTGCTTTCTTCATACTGTCAGGCCTATGATTTTACCGGTGTGGCTTTGCGCTACTTCAATCTGTATGGCCCGGAGGAACATCATCAGCCTGAAACGCATGCTATTCCTCGGTTTATTAAACAAGTTCACGAGGGTAGTGAAGTAACGGTTTGGGGTGGTGGTGAACATCAGCGTGATTATGTTTATATTGATGATATTGTGGCAGCGCATTTGCAGGCTTTAAATTATGCGACCGCTCCGGAAAATCAGGCAAAATATCACTATTTCAATCTTTCGACGGAAAGAGCGGCTTCTGTCTTGGATATTGTGAAAATTGTTAGTGATGTTGTGAGTAAAGAAGCCAAGGTCAAGCATTTTCCTGAGAGGCCAGGGGATCCACTGGTGTTGGTGGCAGATGCCAGCAAAGCGAAGGAGCAATTGGGTTGGCAGGCAAAAGTGCAGCTGGAAGAAGGTTTGAAGAAAACAACGGAGTATTTTTTGAAGCTTTGGGAAAAGTAACTTACTGTCGCGGCTTGAACTTGATTTCCAAATTGCTGTTGAGCGCCTCCGCAAGTTTGGTTAAGAAATCAAGCGAAGGACTGGTATTACCGGCTTCAATTCTTGAGATCAAAGATTGACTGGTGCCAATTTTCTTGGCAAGTTGAGCTTGGGTGAGGTTGAGTTGATATCTTGCCCTAATTAAGTTGTTGACAACTTTTAGCCTGGGCTGTAATTTCTCATACTCCTTTTTAAATTCGGGATCTTTTAGCAACTCTTTTTTAACTTCAGAGTAAGGTATGGTTCTTGCTTTTAGTTTGTTTTTCATAATGTTCTAAAATGTTTGATGCATCAGCATGTTACAGTATTTCATTTCTTCTCGCAATCGCCGTTTTGATCTCCCGAAACGGCACTTTATTGGTTTTCTTTTTGAATGCGTGCAGTAAAACAAAGACACCACCGATTATAGTATATAAAATTCTCACTTGAATTTTACCGGTAATTCTAAGTTCATATATATTTGAATCTAGTTTTTTGCTAAATTGTGGTGATATAAATGGACCATTTTCTTCCAATGCATCGATCGCAGAAGCAATTTTTACCCCTGTCTGTGGTTGCTGATTTTTTATAAAGATTTCAACCGGGTTGTCGCCCCTGGTGTTTTTATAAAATAATACTTCCCAACTCATTTAACAGCCATTTTAAATTGAAAACCCTGCGCCAACCTTGCAAACAAGAACCTACAAAATGTTACAATAAGCAAACAATGACTATTCTTGTTACCGGCGCCGCTGGTTTTATCGGCTCACATACCTCTGAAGCGCTACTGAAGCAAGGCCATCAGGTGATTGGCCTTGACAATCTCAATGAGTATTACAATCCGGAATGGAAAAAAGAAAACCTGGTGCCGCTGCAAAAATACGACAGCTTTGTTTTCTATCAACAAGACATCCGTGATGCTGCCGGAGTAGAGGAGTTGTTTGAGCTTCATCAAGTAGAAGCCATTGTCCACTTGGCTGCCAGGGCTGGCGTGAGAGCCTCCATAGAAAATCCGCTCATCTATGAAGAAACCAATGTCCGCGGCACACTCAATCTCCTCGAGATTGCCAGGCAAAAAAAGATCAAGCAGTTTGTTTTTGCTTCCTCGAGTTCGGTCTATGGTAACCAGAAAAAAGTGCCTTTCAGCGAAACCGATCCTTGTAATCAGCCTATTAGCCCTTATGCGGCCACTAAAAAAGCCACGGAAATGCTGGCTCACACCTACGCTCATCTTTACGATATCAACTGCATTGGTTTGCGGTTTTTTACCGTTTATGGCCCGGCAGGCAGACCAGATATGGCGCCCTATCTTTTTACCGAGGCGATTTTGACAGGCCAACCGATTAAAAAATTTGGCGACGGCAATACCAGGAGGGATTACACTTATATCGATGACATTGTGGTGGGTGTGACAGCGGCCGTCAGCCTGAAAAGAAAGTTTGAAATTATTAATTTGGGCAATAATACTCCCGTTAGCCTCAATGAGTTTATTGAAACTTTGGAAAATATCACCGGCAAAAAGATGCTGATTGAGCAAAAAGAGCTGCAACCAGGCGATGTTGAGCAAACTTATGCTGATATTAGCAAGGCTCAGGAGTTGCTTGGTTTTCAGCCCAGGACGCCGTTTAGAGATGGGCTGGTAAAATTTGTCCAGTGGTATCAAGAAAATCGGCTTTAAATATTCATACATTCCCTTGCCATAACCTCGATATAAGGGTACGATATCTCCATGCACATTTCCTTTGTAATTCCCGTAGTTAATGAGAGAGAAAATGTAGCACAGCTGCATGCAGAAATAGTGGCTGCAGCCAAGAAAATAGGAAAAACTTATGAAATTATTTTTGTTGATGATGGCTCTACTGATGGTACTCAAAAAGAAATTCAAAAGCTAAAGCCGGTGCGATTGCTTGAAATGCGCCGCAACTTTGGCCAAACAGCGGCGCTCGATGCCGGCATTAAGGCTGCTCAGGGTGAGTTTTTAGTCACTTTGGATGGCGATTTGCAAAATGATCCGGCTGATGTGCCGGCAATGCTCAAAATGCTTCAAGATGAGCAGTTGGACGTGGTTTGTGGCTGGCGATTCCAGCGCCATGACAGTTTCACCAAGCGGTTTATTTCTGCCGGGGCGAGAAAGTTCAGAGGGATTTTGGTGGAGGACGGTATTCATGATTCCGGCTGTACTCTGCGGGTGTATAAGAAAGAGGCTTTTGATGATTTGGATTTGCGCGGCGAGATGCACCGTTTTATTCCGGCCATCTTGAAGTGGCGAGGGTTTAAAATTGGGGAGATGAAGGTCAATCACCGGCCCAGAATCCACGGACGCACCAAGTACGACATGAAGAGAACAGTTAAGGGCTTTTTGGATATGCTCAGCCTGTGGTTTTTTAGGAAGTATGCTAATCGGCCGCTGCATTTTTTGGGGGCAGTTGGGTTGGGGTGCTTTGCTTTGGGAGTAGCCCTTGGGGGCTACTTGGCTGTAGGCAGGTTGCTCGGGTGGTTTGGCTTGTCTCAAAGCATCTGGCCACTGACAGCGGTATTTTTGGTGCTGTTTGGCATGCAGATGTTTGTGAGCGGGTTGATTATGGATTTGGTGATGACTAGTAGTAGAGCGAAGAATTATTTTACGAAAAAGAACTCTTAATAGAAGATCCCGCATGCTTCAGATTATTCGAAAACTCAGCGATATTCTTCCCAGACGAGATAAGATCAGGATAGTGATTCTTTTTTTTATGATGCTTGGCGCTGGCATTCTTCAGTTGGTGGGCCTCGGAATGATTCTGGCTTTTATCTCCATTCTTGCTGATGCAGAAACTATTCTTAACCATGAACAGCTTGGCACCCTTTGGCAACTCCTCAACATTCAAGATTTTTATGGTTTACTTATTTGGGGATCGGCGGTTTTAGCTCTCATTTTTCTGATCAAAAGTCTTTACCTCATTTTTTACAACTACATACTGTCTAGATTTGCTCATAATAAGTTTCGCAATATTGCTACTGAATTATTTGCCAGTTATATGTTTTTGCCATACAGCTTTCACTTGCAAAACAACTCAGCCACCTTGATTCGCAACGTGACTGTTGAAACCAACATGTTGCTTAAGTTTCTGCTTATCCCCATGCTCTCGATTCTGATGGAATCAGTGATGATTATCACTGTGCTGATTTTTCTGTTCATTGTTGAGCCAACGGTAACAATCATGGCAGCTCTCTCGATTGGCCTAGCGGGCTTTTTGCTGATAAAACTGCTGAAAAAATATGAACAAGCCTATGGCAGAAAGGCTCAAAAAAGTCGAGGCGAGGTGATTCAGTACGTCAACGAAGGCTTGGGTGGTATTAAGGAAATTAAAGTACTTAATCGGCAGCAATACTTCATTAACAAACTTAGGTCCGCGATGGAAGTGCTTAAACAAGCCGAGACTTACAACGAAACTTCCAAAGAAAGCTTTCGGCCGGCAATAGAGTTGATTGCGGTGGGTGGGATGGTGACAATGGCGCTGATTATGGCCATACAAGGCAGAGGAGCGGAAGATATTATTCCTGTGTTGACGCTATTTGGTGTGGGCGCTTTTCAATTGCTGCCTTCTTTTGCCAAAATCACCAACCAATACAGCAAGCTGGATTATCATAGTCACACCATCATCCCCATTCATGAGGATTTGATGAAAGTATCAAGGAAAGTTAGAACAAATTTAAAGAAGGCCAGTTTCGAAACCCTGCCTCTCAATCAAGCAATTAAGTTAGATAAGGTTGGTTTTGCTTACTCTGATGATAGTAAGCCTGTTCTTAAAAATATTTCACTAAGTATTCCTAAGGGGGCGGCTGTTGGGATAGTGGGTAAATCTGGTGCGGGTAAGACCACTCTGGTGGATCTGATTTTGGGATTATTTGAGCCGACAAATGGGGAAATTTTGGTAGATGGAAAAGATATCAAAGAAAACCTGATTGCTTGGCAGAGCAATGTCGGCTATATTCCGCAAATTATCTATTTGGCCGATGATACAGTACGCAAAAATATTGCCTTTGGCTTGAACGATGAGGAAATTGATGAAGAGAAACTAATAAAAGCAGCGGAAATGGCTCAGCTAATCGAGGTAATCGATGAGTTACCAAAGGGTTTTGAGACACTAATCGGAGAGAATGGACTGAGGCTGAGTGGTGGCCAGAGGCAGAGAATAGGCATTGCTAGGGCTTTGTATCACGACCCAGATGTACTGGTGATGGATGAAGCCACATCTGCTCTGGACAATGAGACTGAGCAGTATATTATCAAATCTATTGAACGACTGAGGGGCGAGCGAACAATTATTATTATTGCTCATAGGCTGACCACGGTGCAAAATTGCGATCAGCTCTATTTACTTGAAGACGGAAAGGTGTTAAATTCGGGTACATATAAGGAGTTGTATGGGTAAAAAAATTCAAAAACCAATCTATGTCACTCAACCAGCTTTACCACCCCTTAAAGAATTTAATAACTACCTAAAAACAATCTGGAACAACAAAATTCTCACTAACAACGGACCGTTTCATGAGCAGTTTGAAGAGGAGTTAGCCGAATATTTGGGTGTAAAATATATCTCTCTTTTCTCTAATGGCACTCTGGCACTGATCACAGCCCTTCAGGCGCTCAGAATAACCGGCGAAGTCATTACTACCCCCTTTAGTTTTGTAGCCACCACTCACTCACTTTGGTGGAATAACATCCAACCAGTCTTTGCAGACATTGAGCCAGATACATTTAATCTGGATCCAGAAAAAGTAGAGGCGGCAATCACTCCAAAAACTACTGCGATCATGCCGGTGCATGTTTATGGCAATCCCTGCAATGTACAAGAGCTACAAAATATTGCCGATAAATATAACTTAAAAATCATTTATGATGCTGCTCATGCCTTTGGGGTAGAAGTTGATGGTGAATCAATACTTAACTTTGGCAATTTATCTGTACTCAGCTTTCATGCCACCAAAGTATTTAATACCTTTGAGGGTGGAGCTATCATCTCCCCAGACAAGAAAACTAAGCAGCACATCGATGATCTTAAAAACTTTGGCTTTAGGGGAGAAACTACTGTAGTAGCACCAGGCATAAATGCCAAGATGAATGAAATGCAGGCTGCTATGGGTATTTTGCAGCTAAAGTATGTTGATAAATATATTGCTGAGCGAAAAAAAATAGCTGATTTATATAGAGAAAAGCTGAGTGATGTTGAGGGAATTAGTTATTTAGAGGACATTGAAAGTGTAAAACACAATTATGCATATTTTCCAATTCTTATAGACAAAGAAAAATATGGGAAAAGTAGAGATGAGGTATACGAAAAGCTTAAAGAGCATGGAATACACGGGCGAAGATACTTTTATCCGCTTATAAGTCAATTTCCAACGTATAAAGGGTTGGATTCTGCTGATGTTGATAACTTGCCTGTGGCCGAGAGGATTACTAATCAAGTTTTATGTTTACCGATTTATCCAAACTTAGAAAAAAGTACCATTCAGAATGTAAGTAAACTAATAGGAGATCAATAATGAAAGGTGATAGGATTCACTTGAGAATAATTAATAAGTCAGATTTAGATCAGATGATCGCTTGGCTTAATACAGATGAAATAAGCCAAGTAATGGGATATTTGCCGATTTTTACGATCGAAAACCAAACACAATGGTATGAAGAAATGATATCTACTGATAACACATATGTTTTTGCAATATGTATAAATGATAGTAACAAACACATAGGAAATGTTGGTTTGGGTAATATAGACTACATCAACAGAAATGCTATGCTAAATATATTTATAGCGGACAAAGAAATGCAGGGGAAGGGATATGGCACAGAAACTATACGTCTAATTTTAAAGTTTGCGTTTAACAGATTAAATCTTCATAGAATATATTTGCAAACTTCAGAAAGGTTTACGGCTGCGTTGAAAATGTATGAAAAAATTGGATTTATAAAAGAGGGCATTAAAAGAGAGCATTATTACAGAAACGGCGACTATGAAGACAAACTTCTTTTTTCTATATTAAGAGATGAATTTATCCAATAATGAAAACAGATAATAAAACTCGCCAGTCTCAAATTAATCATTATAAAAAGCTTTTTGACAAATATAAAGGTACTCCAATGGCTGTAAGTTCTGAGTCAGAGGCTCATAAAAGTTTACGGTTTACTAAAATTTCACAAATTTTCCTTAACGAAAATAAAATTCAGGTGCATGATGTTGGCATGGGGCTCGGTGATTATTATGAATATTTGAAAAAAACTTTTCCTAATAAAATAATTGAATATTCTGGTTCTGAAATAGTAGAAGAATACTTTAGTGAAACTAAAACAAAATTTCCAGAATCAGAATTTTACTTAAGAGATATTGCTGAGAAACCAGGTGAAGAAAAATATGATTACGTAATATTAAGTGGTGTTTTCCATCAAAGAAGAGATTCTACAATTGGGGAGTGGGAAAATTTTGCTCAAAACATCATTAGAAATTCTTTTAAAATGTGCAATAAAGGAATTGCTTTTAATTTTATTAGCCCGTTTGTTGATTTTTATCAAACCGAAGTATATTACTGCAATCTTCCAAAACTAATTAATTTTATTAATGATGACTTAAGTAGGTTTTTTACACTAAATCACAACTACCCACTTTTTGAGTTTACAATGTTTGTTTATAAAGAAGAATATATTAAAAGCTTATACAAAGAAAAAGAATTCCAAAAATATTTTAAAATATGAACATCCTACTCACATCTTCAGGCAGAAGAAGTTATATTGTTAAATACTTTCAAGAACTTCTTAAAGACAAAGGAGTAGTACACGCTGCAAACTCAGAATGGTCACCAGCATTACAAGTAGCTGACAAGGCAGTAACTACGCCTCTAATATATGATTCTACATACATAGATTTTCTTCTTGATTATTCACTTGAACACGATATCAACGCCATTATTTCATTGTTTGATATTGATTTACCAATACTCGCTCAATCAAAAAAACGATTTGAGAGACATGGAATCCAAGTTGTCGTCTCAGATTATAATGTTACACAAATTTGCAATGATAAATGGAAAGCCTTTGAGTTTTTTAAACAAAATAATATAAATACTCCTAATACATATATTTCAATCTCCGAAGCTGTAAAGGATCTAAAAAATGAAAATATTTCATATCCCCTGATAATTAAACCAAGATGGGGAATGGGATCAATTGGCATTTATACTGCAGAAAATAAAAATGAGTTAGAAATTTTATATAAAAAGGTCAAAAATGAAATCCTTAAAACTTACTTGAAATTTGAATCTAAAGAGGATCTAAACAATGCAGTATTAATTCAAGAAAAACTCGATGGGCAAGAGTATGGCTTGGATATAGTTAATGACCTCAATAAAAATTATGTGACTACTTTTGTGAAGCGAAAATCAGCTATGCGGTCAGGTGAAACAGACCGAGCAGTTACAGAAGACAATCCATCATTAGAAAAATTTGGGGAGAAGATATCTCTAGCTTTGCAGCATATTGGTAATTTAGATACAGATTGCTTCGTTGTGGATAATAAGCCACTTATACTCGAAATGAACTGTAGGTTTGGCGGTGGATATCCGTTTTCTCACTTAGCAGGCGCAAATATTCCTCAAGCAATAATCCATTGGTTGAATGGTGAACAACCTCCCGAAGAAGTATTTAACTTGACTTATGGGGTTGAAGCCATAAAAGATATAAATATGATTTTGTTAGAAAAGCGGTAAATAATGTTTAAATTAAGTCAAAAAGAAATAATGGAAAACTGGGGTGATAATACAGAGCCCTTGGTTAGTGTTGGCTGTATCACTTATAATCATGAAGACTATATTGAAGAAGCAATTCAAAGCTTCTTGATGCAAAAAACAAATTTTCCATTTGAAGTAATTATTCACGATGATGCATCTACAGATGATACGGCTAAGATAATAAAAAGATATGCAAAAAAGTATCCAAATATTATTAAGCCAATTTTTCAAATAGAAAATCAGTATTCACAAATTAATGGGCCTATTTATCCCAGATTTGTATATCCAAAATGTAATGGGGAATACATTGCACTTTGTGAAGGTGATGATTACTGGACTGATCCATTTAAACTTCAGAAACAAGTTGACATATTGGAAAAACACTCGGGATGTAGCTGGAGTTTTCATCCTGCTCAAATTGTCAATCACATTAAACCTACTGGTAAAATTTGCAGGATTACCAATAATAATAAAGTTTTTGGAGAGCAGGATATATTTAAAATTAATAAAACTCGGTTTTCGCCTACAGCATCGATTCTATTTCGAACCCGACATATTAAACAACTTCCAAATTGGGTACTTAACGCACCAGTTGGCGATTTACCCTTAAAGTTATATTTAACAACTAAAGGTAAAGCATATTATATAAATGAAGCAATGTCTGCTTATCGTATAAATGTTGCCGTTTCTTGGAATTCAGACTATAAAAGTAACCTCAATAAGCGAAAAAAGCTTCATCTTGGCTTAATAAAAATGCTACATTCATTTAATATTTACACTAAGTACAAATATTATGAACAAATCATAAACAAACAAATTGAATATTTATTTAAAATCGTAAAATACTACCCATTAAAACTAAGATTAAAGTATTTATTCCTTATTATTAATAATACTAAAGTACTAAATATAGTAAAAATCAATACTATAATTCGAATACTAATATTAACATTATTACCACAAAGTAGTAAGTTGCTTATTAGAATAAAAGAAATAACCACTGCAATTACTCATGAATGGAGAAGTTATGCAAACACTTAGATTTATTATTAGAAGAAATTCACTATTAAGATATTTGATATTTGATATGTTTTTAAAATACCAAAAACAACTATTACAAAAGATAAATGCTACTGGAAATACTCATCAATGTTATATTTGTAAAAATACTTTTAATGGTTTTACAAAATATAGAGGAGGTACTAAAAACAAAAGTGAATTTTCTAGATTGATGCAAACAGTGGGTAGTAATATAGATCATTTTGGTTGCATGTATTGTGGATGCCATGACAGAGCTAGACACATATTTATGTATTTTGACAAATTAAATTTTTGGGAAGAAATGACTGATGCCAATATACTTCATTTTGCACCAGAAATTAATCTTCAAAATAAAATAGAATTATTAAATCCTAATAGGTATATTAAAGGAGATCTTTATCCTTATAAGGATGATCAAATAAAGATTGATATTACTAATATTCCATTTGAAAATGACTATTTTGACCTAGTTATTTCAAATCATGTTCTAGAACATATTCCAAATTATATTAAAGCATTGAAAGAAGTCCATAGAGTGCTTAAGCCGGGTGGAATTGCAATATTACAAACTCCTTACTCCAATGTCCTGAAGTATAATTTTGAACTTTCAACTATTAAGACCGATTATTTAAAACTTAAATATTATGGTCAAGAAGATCATGTTAGATATTTTAGTGGCAAGCAATTGTTCAAAAGTATTGAAAAAGTGGGATTTAAATCTCATATCAAGAAACATCAAGATTTATTTAACAAAGGATCTGCGCACAAGTTTGGGGTTAATATGAATGAAGATCTTTTAATGTTTGAAAAAGTAAATAATTTATGAAAAATAAAGCTGCAATTATAATCGTAAATTGGAACGGCTTAAAGTTTTTGGATGATTGTTTAACTGCTGTATTTGATCAAATATATAAAAACTTTGATGTCTATTTTGTAGACAATGGATCTAAAGATAGTTCAGTAAAATTTGTAGAATCTAAGTTTCCTAAGGTTGAGATTATTAAACTAGACAAGAATTATGGATTTGCTGAAGCAAATAATATTGGTATTAGACAAGCATTGTATGATAAAGATATCAAGTACCTTGTTTTTTTAAATAATGATACAAAGGTTGAGCCAGGTTGGTTGGCATCACTTGTAAATACTGCTGAAATGTCAAAAAATATAGGAATGGTTTCAAGTAAAGCATTATTTCCTAACGGAACAATACAAAATGCGGGGCTTAGTTTTGAAAAGGGGCTTGTCTCAGGAAAAAATGGTGGTTTGTCCTTAGGATACGGACTTCCAAAAAACCATCCTTCCTTTGCAAGTGATATTGAAATCTTTGCACCAGGTGGAGTAGCATGTTTGTACAAACGGGAGGTAATAGAGGAGGTGGGCTTATTTGATGAAGACTTTTTTGCCTATGCAGAAGATTATGATCTAGGATTCAGGGCACGATTGATGGGTTGGAAATCTTATTTGTCTGCAAAAGCACAACTAGTTCATTATCATTCTCAAACTGGTGGTGATAACTCTTTATTCAAACTTTTTCATACAACAAGAAACATAATCTTTGTAGCTTATAAGAATTTACCAATAAAATTTTTTCTAGATTTTTTTCTAAATTATCTAAAAAAAAGATATCTAGGAATTAAATTCAATCATACTAAAACTATAAAGACTCTAAAAAATAATAACAATTTCAGCTATTTTAGATTCGTGAGTAAATTAATTATTTCAATGGTCTACTACCTTCCAAAAATGACTTTGAAAAGAAATAAAATTCAAAGAGGAAGAAGAATTAAAAAAAATAACATACTCGAGTGGTATAGTAGATTTTCAAGAAATAATTATGAATGAAAATTTGACGAATAATTAATTTAAATAAATTTGAGACAAATTCTTTAAGTATAGCTCTTTATTATATTTTAAAATACTATTTCTCGCATTATTAGTTATTTCATTGTACACCCGATTATTTGATAACAAATATATGATTTTATTTGCTAAATCTAGTGAATCATTATTGTTGAAATACAGTCCATTTTCACCATGTATTATAACTTCATCTAATCCAATACCATTGGAGGAAACAACAGGTAATTCCATTGCCAAGGCTTCTAATTGTGACATCGGGTGTCCTTCCCAATGGCTTGGTATTATGAATAAATCCAATATTGAATAAAAGTTAATCATATTTTTTTGATATCCAAGGAAGGTAACATATTCAGTCAGAGAGTTTGTTCGTATATATTGAAGCAACTCATTCTCATCTTGCCCAGTTCCGGCAATAATAAATCTAATATTACTTCGACTTATTTTAGTTTTGACAATTTTTGCAGCTTCAAGAAAAACTTTCCAGCCCTTTCTTTGTATAATTCGTCCAGCATAACCAATGATGAAATCATTTTTATTTAAATTGTAAGATTTTTTTAATTTATCTTTGTCAAGTCTTAGCTGTTTTCTATCAAATTTATTCAAATCTACAAAATTGTGTAAAACGGTAATTTTTGATTTCATCAAGCCAGCATTAAAAATGAGCCTTTCCTCTAAAGCATTTGATACTGCTATATACCTGTATACAAATTGTTTTGATAATCTAATTAGAAAATTGTAATATATACTCTCTTTTAAAATTGCACCGTGCTCATGGTAAATTAATGTAATTTTTGGAATAAAGAATAATTTAATAATAATCCCAATGAATAATGATCTTAATAGATGACAATGTAAAATGTCAATTTTTTTATTTCTAATTATACTTACTAATCTAAATATTGGGATAATCGAAAATTTTGATTGTGAGTTATATCGAAAAAAATTTTTGCTATCAATTTTATAATCATTATTTGTACTCCTTAATGAATACCCAAAATGGATAAACTTTTGATTCTTATCTTCACAAATTGTTTTTACAATTGTTTGTGCTCCACCAAGACCAATATGATCAATTATATGTAAAATTGTATAATTTTGTTTCATATATCTAAGTTCAATCTCGCTATTACATTAAAGTTTGTTTTTAGAGGAACTGGCAAAATATCAGGATTGAAAACTTTCAATGCAGATACACCAAATACTCCGAATTGACTCCGAAGCTTGTCTACAAAATACTTGTTGACTAATGGAACTGAATGAAATTCAGTAGTAAAACTGTTATTTATGAGTTTATTTTTTAAACCCCAATAGGTATATACACTTGGGTGATATTTTTTATATTTAGTAAAACTTTTTTCCTTAATTATTTCAAATGGAACATTGGTAAGTTTATTTGGGGTACTAAAAATATACTGTCCATCTTCTTTTAAGACTCTTTTCACCTCTTTTAAATGCTGGTTGGTGTTAGGTATATGCTCCAACACATCGAAACTCATCACAATATCGAAACTATTATTCTTGAAAGGCAACTTTTTATCATTCAATTTTAATAATTTTATTCCAAATTCATCTTGCGAAAATTGTATGTAATTATCATTTACTTCTGTACCTGTAATATCATAGCCTTCATTTCTTAAAGTTTTGACCATATAACCTGTGCCAGAGCCAACTTCAAGGATTTTAGCCTTTTTGTTGAGCACTCCTGTTTTTTCCGAAAAAAACAAATTAGATTTAAAATTACCGCGGTTAATTTTCATAATATTTAATATAATGCGTTGAAATATTTCCCCATTTCATGTTTTCTGAGATTTGTTTGCTTTGCTTACCCATATCGCTTCTGTGTTGTGGATTATCAATGATTTTTGTTAGTGCAGCTGCAATTGCTTTACTGTTTCGTTTTTCGACCGCTATTCCATTCCCATCCAAAATCTCCTCAGTCCCACCAACATCAGTCAAAATAAGCGGTAACCCACAAGCTGCAGCCTCCAACACAGCATTACTCATCCCCTCAGCCAAAGAGGGTAGACACATAACATGACACTTAGGCAATGCTGTAGCAAGCTCATCGTGACTTAGTCTACCAGTAAACTCTACTGCATCTGTGATGCCTAGGGCGTTCACTTGCTGCTCTAGCTTTACTTTTAACTCACCCTCACCGATAAGCAGTAGCTTGCTTTTTGGGTGCTCTTCATGAAACGATGCAAACCCCTCAACCAGGTGCTCAAGTCCTTTTTTGGGACCCATTACCGTGCCACCAGCAGTAACGGTAAAGACCTTAAACTTGTCCTTTTCCGGCACTGGCTTGAATTTTTCGGTATCAACACCGTTAGAAATAATCTCAATTTTCCGATCCAGCGTTTGTTTGGCCAAATCAGCCAGCCACTGGCTGTTGGCAACCACCGCCTTGGCGTATTTCCAAGATAATTTAGCCAGGGGTTTATACAAGTAATAATACCAACCATACTTCTGATTATATCCAGGCACATCAACACCTCTGAGCGAAATAATGTAAGGCGCTTTGTGTTTGAAAAGCAACCCAGGAAGAGCGCTGGGGTAGCCAAAATAATGAGCCAGCTTATAATTATTTTTCCTCAACAGCGAAAAAATCTTTAAGGTTGAGAAAAAAGTAAACCTCAACATTTCCCAGGGTGTTTGCTTTTGATACTTTTCGGGCGGCTTTTTGCCAATGGGAACTCTATAAAGGGTGATATTTTTGCTAAATTTTTCCGTTGTCCAGGCATTATTGATTGAGCTGGTAATCACATCAATGGCCAAGTTTTCCTCTTTGGCAAACTCTCTTAGTAAATGGCTGGCAGCCGTAGCCACTCCGCCACCAAGGGGAGGGAGTTCGTAGACAACGAAAAGAATGCGAGTGGCGCTCATGCCAAATAGTATATCGCAGAATTAGCCAATACACAGCGAGAGTTGTATACTAAAAAGATGCGCTCTGTCTTGCTGATATTTTTATTTGGTGTAACTATAAAGTTTCTCCTCCTGCCTTTTGCCATGCATTCTGATTTACTCTCGATGTATTTTAGAGCTCATTTGATATCCGAGTATGGCCTCTGGGGATTACCCACCAATCAATACTTGGCCCACTTAATTTATGCAATCAATCTGAAAGTTATGTCACTTGTTGGCTTTGATGTTCAGAGCCTGTTTTCTTTACCATTTGGTTTGCGGGAAGGCTCACTAACTTCTTCGGTGGGGGATTGGTTGCGGTTTGCTGAAAACCCCAATATCAATGCTGCTTTGTTTTGGTTTAAATTACCACATCTTTTTGCCGACACCATCATCTTTGCTTTACTGCTCAAGTATTTTCGTAACCACAAACACAGGCTCCTTATTTTAACTTCCTGGTGGCTCAATCCGGTCAATATTTATGCCTTTTATATTTTCTCTAGGCATGATGTTTTTACTTTATTGGCGCTTCTATTAGCTATTCTTTTTACCACCAAAAACAAAATTGCGCCCGCAGCTCTCAGTCTTTTTGCCGCTATTCAAATAAGGGTGCAGCCTTTGTTGTTAGCGCCGGTGTTCTTGGTTAGTTGGTGGAAGAGCAACAGTTTTAAGAGCCTGATCAAGCCCGCTCTGATCTTTATGGCTGTCACTGCCGTCTATTTGTTAGCCATCAAATCCTTGCCTTTTGATTCCGAACTATACCTTAGTCTTGCTGGTTCAGCACCTCAAGCTTCAAATCAAGACAACGGACCAAGTGCCATTGGTATTCCCAGCAGGCACGCCGCGCAGGTATCGGGCACAACCATTTTGGGTATGCCTGTTTTTCTGGTTCTTTATGCTATTGTTGGATCAATTTATTTTTTTAGACATCAAAAGCCCAGTGCTGAAATGGCAAACCTGTGGCAGCTCAATCGAGTTTTACTAGTAGTGATGGCCATATATTTTGCTGTCAATCCCTTTTCTCCTCATTATTTTGTCTGGTTAAGCATTTTTATCACCCTGGCAATTGTTTTTCAGCCAAAGATTTTGCCTTGGTATGGATTGGGGGTGCTGGGTTGGGCAATAATGGGCATTTTTGGCCATGATGTTACCTGGTTTAGCCAGAACCTTTTGGTGCCGATTTCTACTGATCTATTTAGAACTCCGCAACTGCCACTCATTCTTCAAACCAGATTAAGCACGCTTGGATTTTTGCCGGAAATTGCTTATACCTTTGGCAGAATAACTCTGGCCACAGGTATGCTTGGAATTATCTGGACTTCAACTAGTAAAGAGTTGCTAAAAATAATGAAGCTTGTTTTGATACTGCCGCTCGCTTTCTTTTTATTATTGCCTGGTAACGTCCAAGCAGCGCCCGCTGCAATGCTAGAACAACCAAACTACGATCAGCGCCTTGACATTACTTCAACTCCAATAGGGCAAACTTTTGTATCTCCAGTTGACAGCTTTGGTAGCATTGAAGTGCGTCTGGGTACGGACAGGGTAGAGGGCGGCGAAGAATTCATTTTCCGACTGAAAGAAGCTAATAGTGAAGAATGGCTCTATGAGAATTTTTACAACCGACAAGATCTTTACAATGGCTATTTTTATCCCTTTGGTTTTCCTGAAGTTCAAGAGGCTGAAAGCAAAGAGTATTATTTTGAGATTGCTAGACCGAATTATGCCGGTTTGCCACTGCACGCATATCGTGATAGCTCCACCGAAAACTTGTCTTTTACCGTCATTGCCGATCAACCGATCAATATTTTAACCGAGAATATCAAGTCTGATTTGGTTGAGAAAATCGACCACCAAAAAGAGTTTTTTATTCTATATTTTCTTCTTCTGGCTCTAGTTGTTCTGTTAAATCTGGTTGTTCTGGGTCTGGCGGCATTTGAAAGTAGGAAATCATGAAACTTTCAATATCTGCCAGACATACAGATGTATCTGGACAAAAATAAACTTCAACTCTAGTATTATCAATCCCACGGCCGTGAATTTTTTCAAATCGCGCATTAATAAATGCTCTAATAATATCTTGCAAATGATAGCTTTTTCCGGATTCCCAAGATGCCCAAATCCTATTTGAACTACCAGCGTCTGTTAAGAACTTTTGAAATTCATAAGTCTTGTTCCTTTCCATAGATATAATTTTGGGATCTTCTATACCCGACAGATAATAATTTCTGCCATACTGCATCAGCAGCGCATCTGTTTCCGGATTATAATTATCAATAATTACTTGATATGCCACCGAGTGCTTGGCCTCCCCTTGGTCGTGATAACGAGCCTGCGAATTTAGAGCAAATTGCAAACCGACAACGACAATAACCAAAGCCAGCAACAAGGCTTGTGATAGTTTGGTCAAATGACGAGTCAAAACCCAAACTACAATCAAGGCGCCAATAATCGCGAATAGAGTCAGGTGAGAGGTGTAAACAAAAGAGGCATACCTGTCTGCCATTTTAATAAAGAAAAATGTTCCAAAGCTCAAAAGCACTGGCAGGAATAGAATCCGTTTCATTGGCAATTGTTTAAAACTTTTGCCATATAAAACCAGGGAAACACCAGCCAACAGTCCCAAGGCCAACAATAAATCTTTACTCAACGGATAACCGTAGATATGATTGAAATAGACCGTGTTGTTGCGGCCAAACCAACTAATCATCCCTGAAAACTTAAATAAGCCGGTGGCAATATAGGCCAGTCCTCCTAGAGCGCCAATAATTCCAACCAAACTAGGAATAGCATAGCGCTTGCTTCTAAAAAATAAAGCCAGCAGAATTACATAAAGCAAAAATGCTGGTAACAAGACTAGGCTATTAACATGAATGTGGTAGTTAAAATACAGCAGCACTAGGCTAATGACGGCTAAAGGGTAGTGATAGGGGAGAACTTTTTCTAATTTTTTCAATTTTTCGGGAACGCGCTTTTCATGCAAGGCTCGCATCAGCCCATAAACCAAGAGGCCAAAAAGAGGCAATAACAAGACGTACATCCTGATGTAGCGTGAAAGACTAATATAACTGGGAGCAAAAGTTGCAATTAGCGCCACTAGAATTCCAATCAGTACTGATCGAGAAAAATAATTGCCCAATAAATAAGCCACCGCGATAAGCAATACTCCAAAAATAACGGATGGAATCCTGGAACTCCACTCAGAAATACCGAAAATTTTGTAGGTTTGAGTAATTAGCCAAGTATGCGGCCATGCTCTCGAGTACATACAGCTACCATTACTGGTATCTAAGCAGGCTGGTTCGTTGTTAATCCAATTCCAGCGATGGTAATCTCCCGTATATAAAAGACCCGTCGCGGCGCTCACAACCTGAAATTCATCGCCTCTGAATTCTGACGCGCCCAAATTGTATGCCCTGACGCCCAATCCAATGATCATTAAAGCAGCCACCACTAATATCGCGGTTTTATGACTGATTTTTGCTTCAATTTCGTCAATCACTGATTTGGTAGGCTTGGAGTAGATCACCAGCAGTAGCCCAGACAACAGCAAAGCAATCACTGGATAATCAACAAATCTCAATAGACTGGCAACCAACGGCATGCCAAAAATCAAATCAGAGCTAAACAAAATATGCCTCAACAACAAATATCCGGTGCTGATTAAAAATACAACCTCAATTGCTGGTCGAAATTTATTAAATTGTGAGTGAGTTGCTTTCGCGAAAAGGTCTCTTCTGCTCCAAAACCAATAGATGGCAACTATCCACAAGAGCGGTAACATAATGTGATCGTAAGGAATAACAATTCCTACAGTGTATCTGGATAAAATTAGTAAAATGCTCAAAAATGCCGAAAAATCCAAATATTTTGTCATCGTAAAACCTCCGCGGGATCCTTGATTGAGAAATTACCAGCGCTAGTGCAATTGCCTCGAGCGTTACAGATTAATAAATCGTCTGTAAAATACTCTCCATAAACCGGTTGCTCTGCCACAACTCTTTTATTACCCCATGAAATTATCAAAAATTCTAACTCTCCAACCCTTACTTTACTAGCCTCATCCGACTTGTCGCCAAAATTTTTTCCTTCTATCGCAATTCGATCCCCCTGAATACTCCAGTTTTTTGATACAGATCTAATTTTGGGGATTCGTTCTAGGTTGTCATAAAACAAGGAGTATTGCTTGTAAGTGCCGAGAGTAAAGAGGAACAAAAGAAGACAAGCAACGAGCACTTTGGAGCCAAGTTCTATTTTTTTACGCTCCAATTTGTTTAGAGTCAATAGCCCACCCGCAATCAGTAATAATAACCCTAAGAATCTCCACAATTGTGGAATCGAGTCTCTCAGATATCGATGCGCTGTCACTCCGTACTCGACTGCTATAAAAATTAGCACCCAAAAACTAATGACGAGCATGGCAACGCTCAGCTGATTTTTTACTTGCATAAGACTAAGAAACATTTTTTTCTTTATATTCTTTGTTGCTCACAATTCTAGTAGTTGTAATCTTAAAAATCTCCCGGGAATTAGTTGCTGCTTCAAGACTACGGAGCCCCAGGAGCTAGGGTTGGTGTGGGTTGAGGTGAGATGTTAGGTAAAGCATAAAGCGGCTCACGATGTTCCGGCAATACTTCAAAAGGATAAACGTCAGGAATAAGCAACTCAATGTCGTATTGCAAAGTTCCTCTCATATTGTTTCTCATTTCGATTAACTTCGCCCCCACAAAAGGATCTCTTCCGGGACCATAGAACTTTTGAGCTAATTCAAAAAGAGTATCTCCCTTTTCGACAGGATATTTTGCACCCACAGGCCAAGTAGCTGGGTCTGATTTAACTATTTCTATAATCAATTTTTCACTCATACTACCATGACCCGTCAATTCACCGAGACCCACTCCTGCTGTGTTCATTTCTTGACCAATCGTTGATTGAAATTTAGATTCGTTAGAAGGTTTTAAAATTGGACCGCACCCCGTCATAGCAAGTAAAAATAGTAGTTCGAGGGATTGAGTTATTCGTCTCTGTTTTGGCCGTTCTCTTTCCTCAACTCCTTGAGTTTTACCAGCTCTATTCAATAACTCTCTGAGTTTATTAACATTTGGATTTTTAGTAAGTGCTTCTTCATTCATAACCGTAATTATACACTTCCATCCTACTCAAAAAAACAAGCAATTGTTGTTGCCTCTCGGGATTTCCCGTACAATGCAATTGTGCCACCGCAACTGCAAACCATCATCGCTTCCAAGGGCCTGCGTGACTCCCTCACCATGATTTTTGGTAATGCTGGCGCCGTCACTATGTCTGCCTTGGCAATTATCCTTATTTCCCGCTTGTTGGGGCCGGCCAGTTTTGGCGAGTTTAGTGTTGGTTTCGCGTTGGTGCTCCTGCTTTCGCGTGTCAATGATCTTGGGCTCACCAACGCCGTTCAACAGTACATTCCCCGGGCCAAAAACAACGAGGAAAAGGCCAGAATTTTCTCTTACACCATCAAAATCAAGCTCATCACCAGTTTGGTTTTGTTTGTGATTGGCCTGCTGATCACTCCTTTTTTGGCCGAATGGCTGAACTTTTCACGCCCGAGCATCTTGTATGGCGCTTTTGCCGCCAACATCGCCACCGTGCTTTATGAACACCTGGCCGCCATGTTGCAATCACTGCATAATATTAAAGGAACTGTCACCATTAACGCCCTTCAGGCAGGAACTAAGCTCATCGGCGCTTTGGTCTTTTTCCTTATTAGCTATACCAATCCGGTTCCGGTCTATTACTGGTATATGGCTGGCCCCATCGTGCCGGTCATTCTGGCTAGCCTGTTCTTGCCCAAATGGTTCACCCTCAAACTCAAAGACGATTATAAAGCCGAGAGCAAATTATTGAAGGCCATGGCCAGTCATGCCGCGATTGGTTTTATTGCCGCCGGTATCATTGAAAATGTTGATATTTTGTTTGTGCAAGGCTATCTCAATACTTACGAAACCGGCCTTTACAGTGGCGCTTCCCGCATTGCTATGATGTTGAGCTTGGCCGCTTACTCGCTGGCCAGCGTTCTCAACCCCAGAGTAGCTCGCTATACCGAAGCAGAGCACCTCAAGCGGTATCTCAAAAAAGCCATGTTGTTAATCGTTTTTTCTCTCCTGGGTTTTGTGCTTTCTATACCCTTGATCGAACCGCTAATTTTGTTCACCATTGGTCCCGAATACCTGGCCGCCGGCAATATTCTCATGATTTTGCTGGCCGCTTCTTTCCTCACTTTTGCTTCGGTGCCTTTGATCGCCCTCTTTTTTAGCTTCAAAAAAGCAGAGTGGTACTTTTCAGCCAGTGGCTTGATTCAACTAGCCATTATTTTGAGCGGCAGCATTTTGTTGGTGCCTACCCACGGCCTGGCTGCCGCTGCCTGGACTCGCTTGGCTTCTAAAGTCGCCCTTTTTACTTTCACCGCTCTGATGGCGGCTTACTTTTACCGGCGGAAAAAACTCCAAACTGGCCAGTCTTAGGCCGCTTTCAAAAGAGAAGAAAAATAGGTTATTGTTGGTTTCAAGCCGTCCTGAAAACTGGTTTGCGGCTCCCACTCGAGTATCTTTTTAGCCTTGCTGATATCCGGCCGCCGCCGGGTGGGATCGTCCGCCGGCAGTTTTTGGTACTCCAGTTTTGGCTCCCCGGCTTCCGGTCGAACAACTTGGTGCACTTCTGCAACCGTTTGCAAAACCGTATACTCATCAGCATTACCAATATTGATAGTTTCGCCCTTCAAACCCTCAAGCGCAGCCAGGCGCAGAATTCCTTCCACTTCATCATCAATAAAACAGTAGGAACGGGTCTGGCTGCCATCGCCAAAAATAGTGTAGGCTTCCTGGTTTAAGGCCTGGTTGATCAGGTTAGGAATGACCCGGCCATCCAAGGGATCCATCCGTGGGCCGTAAGTGTTGAAAATCCGCACAATCCTAATATCCATCTTAAAATCCCGCTCATGCACGCCGCAAATAGTTTCACCCATCCGCTTGCTTTCGTCATAGCAGGAACGCTCACCGTTGGGATTAACATTGCCCCAATAGCTTTCTTTTTGCGGATGCTCCAGCGGATCACCATAAATTTCCGAAGTGCTGGCAAAAACAAAGCGTGCCTGCGGATTGGTGGAGCGCAAGTACTGCAACAAGTTGTGAGTGCCGACGGTGTTCACCAAGTAGGTTGCTACCGGCTCAGCCTGATATCGAGGCGGGCTGGCAGGGGAAGCAAAATGCAAAACCGCATCAAGCTTCAACTTTCCAGGCAGGTATGAGTCAGCCTGCGTTATTACATCGGCCTCAATAAAAGTAAAGTTCTCGCTCTCAATATGTGCCAGGTTTTCCCTGCGACCGGTCATAAAATTATCCACCCCCACCACTCGCGCCCCCAGCGCCAACAAACGGTCGCAAAGATGCGAACCAATAAACCCGGCGGCTCCGGTCACTAACACTGTTTTATCGGTAAAATATGAAAGACTGTGATGCATAAGGCAGATTAACTAGATAGCTTTTAAAAAATCAGCAATCAAGGTATGATTATATGGTTAAATTGAACTTAGCACAACACGCTTGAAATAAGTGTATGAATAAATTCTGGCTTCTTTGGAGAAATTATCAACAATACTTGCCGCCCGCCATCATTTTATTAGTAGCTCTAATACTTAGATTGCCGTTGCTCAACGGCTCATTTTGGCTGGATGAAGCGGCACAAGCGCTTGAGTCCGCCCGGCCACTCTCAGCCCAGCTCGATATCATTCCCGATTTTCAACCACCACTATTACATCTCATCACTCATTTTGCGCTTTATGTTTCTAGCGCCGAGTGGTGGCTCAGAACCATTGGCGCTCTTATTCCTGGACTAATCACTGTTTGGGCCACTTTTGAACTTGGCAAAAAACTGGCCGGTGGCTTTGCCGGTTCGATTGCCGCTTTGCTGCTGGCTACCAACTCTTTTCATATTTTTTATTCCCAAGAACTCAGACCTTATTCGTTAGCAACCATGTTCGCACTGCTGGGTTGGCTGATTCTAGCCAACTGGAAGAAGTACCGGCCCAAAAACAGAGTGCTGGGACTAAGCGTTGTCACCGCCCTGGGACTATATTCGAGCTACCTTTATCCTTTTGTAGTTTTTTCCCAGGCCCTCTACTGTTTTATTTTTAAGAAAAAATTTCATCAACAATTTGTTACTGCCTTCAGCTTTGGCGCTTTGGCTTTTTTGCCTTGGTTGCCTACTTTTTTGCGACAACTTGAAGCAGGTCAGTATCTGCGCCAAGTTATACCAGGGTGGGAAACGGTGGTGAGTTTGTCACAGCTAAAAGCTCTACCTTTAACTTTGGGCAAGTTTCTTTATGGAATTATCAACATTGATTTTACTCCGGCCTATATTATTCCCACGCTCATGATCTCGAGCTTGCTGGCAATGCTGTTAGCTTCCGATTACCTAACTAACCGCACCAAAACCAGAAAATATTTCAAGATCATGACTGTCTGGATACTTTTTCCGCTACTCACTGCTTGGACAATTTCTTTTGTTGTTCCCGTCATCAGCCCCAAGCGCATCCTGTTTTTACTACCTCTCATGTACCTTTATATCGCTATTGTTGTCGGTCCATATTTGCAAGATAAAGCTACTAGTTTGAGAGGAGGCTTGGCGGTGTTAGTAATAATTATTCTGGCTCTCATCAACATGGGTGGCGTCATGCAATATTATTCGCAGCCAAGCTTGCAGCGCGAAAACTGGCGCCAACTCTACCGGCAAATGTCAATTCAATATCCAGCCGATACTAGTGTTGCGGTTTATTCCTTCCCGGAGCCTTTTGCGCCGATGCGCTGGTATGACACTCAAAATTATCCGGCAATCACTACTGGAGAATTGCATGTCGATCGGGTAAAAAACCTGCCTGGGCAGCTTAAAAACATCACCAATTATAGATATGTTTTGGTTTTTGATTACCTCATGGATCTGACTGATCCTCAACGAAAAGTACTCGCGGTGATTCGTGATTTCGGCTATCATGAAGTTGACCAGTTGGATTATCCCAACATCGGTTTTGTCAGGGTTTTTACTCAAAGCGAAACCGTAACCGCGCAATTATCAAACTAACCGGAAAGTCTTATGCGCCTGGGTATTGATATTACTTCGATTTTGTATCAGCGGGGAGTATCGCGCTATACCAATAATTTAGTGCGGGCTTTGGCTCAAGAAAAGAACTTAGAGCTGAATTTGTTTGGCTCTTCGCTCAGGCAATACAGCCAACTCAACAACATTGCTGATGACATTCTTGACTTAACTGAAAATGGTAAAAAAAGGATTTTCCGCCTACCTCCGACTGCTTTAGCTAAACTTTGGCGTTTTGGTCAAAAGAAAATTCATCCGGAAATGCCTGGTATTGAGGTTTTTCATTCCTGGGATTGGCTCCAGCCGCCAGATCAAACTTTTCCTCTGGTTTCTACTGTTCACGATTTGGCTTTGTTGAAGTTTCCTGAAACGGCCCACTCAAAGATCAAAAAAATGCATCAGCGTTCTTGGGAAGTGCTGAAAAAAAGACAGTCCCACCTGATCGCGGTCAGCCGCAGCACTAAAAAAGATCTTGTTGAGTTGCTTGGCTACCCGCCGTATTTGGTTCATGTCATTTATGAAGCTTTGCCGCGCGAGTACCGCCAGGTTTCTGATAGTCTTGATGAAGAAAAGTATGAAGTCATTAAATCTCGACTTGAACTGAACAAGCCTTATGTTTTTTTTGTTGGCACCAGAGAGCCGCGCAAAAATCTGGTGAGGCTGATTCAAGCCTGGGAACCGTTACACCAAGACGTTGCTTTGGTTATCGCCGGCGAGAGCGGCTGGGACGAAACCGAGGAATTCAATTCTGAAAAAATGCGCCAGAAAGGACTGAGGTTTCTGGACAAAGTCAGCGATGAAGAATTGGCCGTGCTTTACGCCGAAGCCCAAGTTTTTGCTTATCCGTCTTTGTATGAAGGTTTTGGCCTACCCATTTTGGAAGCTTTCCATGAAGGCACACCCGTGATCACCAGCAATAACTCAGGAATGCTGGAGGTGGCTGGCAATGCGGCCGAACTAATTGATCCCTACGAAGTAGCCAGTATCCGCCAAGGTTTGGAAAAAATCCTCAGCGAAAGTACGGCCGAGCAACAAAAACGCTTGCAACGGATGATTATTAGATTACAAATGTTTGGTTGGGACAGGGTAGCCAAAGAAACTCTCGAGGTGTATAAACAAGCTATCACGGATTTTAATGAATAAGCCAAAAACCATTCACATCGCCCTTGATGGCAACGAAGCCAATATTACTGATCGCGTCGGCAGCAATGTTTATGCTTTTGAAATTTTGTCTGCTCTCGAGAAAATCACCAGAAACAAACCAGACGTGCAATTTTCCGTGCTGCTGCGCTCAGAGCCAATTACTGACTTACCAACAGCCCGTGCCGGCTGGGAATACCAAATTTTTGGTCCGGCCAAGCTCTGGACTCAATGGGCGCTGCCACTGCACTTGTTTATGCATCGCCAGAAGTACGATCTTTTGTTCAGTCCCGGTCACTACACACCGCAACTCTGTCCTGTACCCTATGTTTCCTCGGTAATGGATACCGCTTATCTGGAATACCCTCAGTATTTCCAGCAAAAAGACTTGTTGCAACTGACTAAATGGACGGAAAGAGCCGTGAAGCACGCGGCTAAAGTGGTGGCCATCAGCGAGCAAACCAAAAAATCGGTCATTAAACATTACCACCGCTCTCCCAATGATGTCGTAGTGGCCTATCCGGCTTTCACCGGTCAAAATCTGGCGCTCAATTATCAGGAAACCAAAGCATTTTTTAAACGCCATACCATTTCCGAGCCTTACCTGCTTTTTGTCGGCACCCTTCAGCCCAGAAAAAACATTGTCACCTTAATTGAGGCTTTTGAAATTTTTAGCCGCATGGTGGCGGGCCGGGCTTTGAAATCCAGACGGTCTAAGCGCAAAACCACCCGACTCAAGCCTGCTAAGCTGGTGTTGGCGGGCAAAGTGGGTTGGCTGGCTGATGATATTCTTGAGCGTATTGAAAGCTCACCTGTCAAAAAACGGATCATTCGCACCGGCTTCATCAGTCAAGCAGAGAAGGGCACTTTGTACAAAAATGCTTTCGCCAGTATTTTAGTAGGCTTGTATGAAGGTTTCGGCATTCCGCCTCTGGAATCTTTAACCTGGCAGACCCCCCCCATTGTTTCCAACACCAGCAGTTTGCCTGAGGTAGTTGGCAAAGCCGGTTTGACCGCCCACCCGCTTAATCCACAACAAATCGCTGAGCAAATTTGGCAAGCTTACACCATGAACAACTCCCAAAAAGCCAGTTTCCGGCGCAAAGCCCGCGAACAACTCAAAAAATTTTCCTGGGAAAAATCAGCAGCAACCATTCTTGACACGCTGGAGGATCTCGCCCGTCATCAGTCACAGCACTAAATTATGAAAACCAACACCACCGTCATTAGCATTGACCCGGGCTTTGACCGGGTGGGTTGGGCAGTCGGCAGGATCAGCGGTAATAATTATACTTTGGTAGCGGCCGGCTGCCTGGAAACCAACAAAAAAACCGCCATTTTTGACCGCTATGGCGAGATTTTACAAGGCTTGGAAGAGATTTTAAGCCAGCACACTCCCCTTGAAGCTGCCATCGAAACTCTTTATTTTTCCAAAAATCGCAAAACCGCTATTCGCGTTAGTGAAGCCAGAGGCCTGATCATTGGTGCGCTGATGAAACATCAACTGAGTATTTTTGAGTACCATCCTGGTGAAGTTAAGCTCGCTGTCACCGGTTATGGTAATGCTGACAAGCCAGCCATAGCCAAAATGGTTCGTCTGCAGACCAATCTCAACCATGACAAACTCATCGACGACGCCATCGACGCGATTGCTGTTGGTATGACTCACGCCATCACTGCCGGCATGCGCCAGGCTACGGAACAGACCAAAGCAACACTCAACAAAGCCCGAAGTTCATAGTATGCTCAACTTATGTTTGCTTTAATTACGGGAAAACCTCTTATTTTCAAAGATCAACTGATTCTTGATGTTAATGGGGTTGGTTATGATATTCAGGCCAGCAACGCCACTCTTCAACACTGCGCCAACCAAGATGAAGTTTCTTTACACATTTATACTCATGTTCGTGAAGACAGAATTGAGCTGTATGGCTTTGTTCAGCCACAAGAAAAGGAGTTGTTTGAGCTGCTCATCGATGTGTCCGGGGTTGGTCCCAAGACTGCCTTGAGCATTACTGAAAAGGGTAGTGCCGCTTTGGTAGAAGCCGTGCAGCAAGCCAATGTTGCCTTTTTTAATAAAGTACCTCGAGTGGGTAAAAAATCTGCTCAAAAAATTATTATTGAGCTGAAAACCAAGTTGGGTGGGCTGAAGGACCTGGATCTCAAGCCTCTCTCCAGCAAAGAGTGGGAAATTAGCGAGGCGCTTCAATCTCTGGGTTTTTCCGAAAGTGACAGCGAGATGGTTTTAAAACAACTGGACGTGGAGGAGTTGGCTCTTGAAGAAGCCGTACAAAAGGCGATACAGTTAATGGGCAAAAGGCAGTATGAATAGCATCAACAACAACTTAGTCGATGAGTCCAACAATGAAGAAGAACTACTGTTCACTTCTCTTAGGGCTTCTGATTGGGGAGAGTTTCGAGGTCAAGAACAAATTAAACAATCGCTGCAAATTGCTATTCAAGCCGCCCGTGGGCGCCAGGAGTCTTTAGATCATATTTTGTTTTATGGCCCGCCAGGACTCGGCAAAACTACCCTCTCTCACCTGATTGCCAAGGAACTTGATGTCAATATTCGCATCACCTCGGGCACTGCTCTCACCAAAACCGGCGATTTAGCCGCTATTCTCACCAACCTCAGCCCGGGCGACATCTTGTTTGTAGATGAAATTCACCGCCTGCCCAAAAATGTCGAAGAAACCCTTTATCCGGCTATGGAAGATTTTGCCCTGGATATTGTGATTGGTAAAGGTCCCTCGGCGCGAACGATCAGGCTTGATTTGCCCAAGTTTACTTTAGTTGGGGCTACTACCAGGTTTGGTTTGTTGACTGGGCCGTTTCGCGACCGTTTTGGCCTGACCCACCGGCTCGAATACTACGACCCCGATATCCTGGCAGTAATTTTGCACAAAGCGGCAGAAAAACTCAGTATCAATTTGGAAGAACAGGCAGCTTTAGAAATTTCCAGACGCTCTCGCGGCACTCCCCGGATTGCCCTCAAATTGCTCAAGCGCGTGCGTGATTACGTGCAAGTAGGCGGCCGTGACGCTATTGAGCCTCAAGACGTAGTTTCAGCCCTAAAAATGTTTGCCATTGATGAAAGAGGCTTGAATGAGTCCGACCGCAAGCTAATTTTGCAAATCATCGAAAAACATCGAGGTGGCCCGGTGGGAATTTCTACTATTGCTGCTACCCTCAACGAAGACGCACTCACTATTGAAGAAGTTTTTGAGCCCTACCTGCTCCAGATTGGTATTCTCAAACGTACGCCCAAAGGCAGGATGATTACCAAAGCCGGCTACGAGCATCTGGGTCTCAACTACCCCCATACCGAGTAAATTCTGTTAGAATAAGGATATGAAGACTTCCAATACCGGCCGCACCTCCCTGAGTGAAAAAATTATCAACCGCCTGATTACTCTTTGGCTAGAGTTGGTCACCGGCTTTCTGTGGTGGTTGGTGGGTGAAATTCCCTCTCATACTTTTCGTAAATTTTTCTACCGCCTGGCCGGGATGAAAATTGGCAAAGGTAGTACTTTGCACATGCGAGCCAGAATTTTTGATCCCCGCCACATTGCAATCGGGAAAGACACCATCGTTGGTGAGCGGGCCACTTTAGATGGTCGCCAACAGCTCAAAAACTCTGAGGGTGGCCTGGAAATTGGTAGCCATGTCGATATCGCCTCCGAAGTAATGATCTGGACCAGCCAACATGATCTGGCCGACCCAAACCTTAAACCCATAGAAGCAAAAGTGAGCATTGGTGATTATGTTTTTATTGGCCCGCGTGCCATCATTCTTCCTGGAGTGAAGATTGGTAAAGGCGCGGTGGTGGCAGCTGGCGCGGTGGTTACCAAAAACGTACCTGACTTTACCATGGTAGCCGGAGTGCCCGCGGCTAAAATCGGCATGCGCCGGAATCAAAATCCAAATTACACCCTAGGCAGAGCCAGGTTGTTTCAATAAACTAAAATTATGGCTAAGCAAGAGACGCTTCTCACCATTATTGTTGTTTCGTACAACACCAAAGACTTGACGCTCCAAGCGCTTTACTCAGCCATTCAAGATATTCTGGCTTCTCCCGAATTAGCAGAAAAATGCGAAATTATTGTTATAGATAATAATTCCAAGGACGACTCCGTCGCCGCCTTGAAAAAATTTGCTAAAACCAGCTCGGTGCCGATCAAAATCATCACCAACTCAAGAAATCTGGGATTTTCAGCCGCTAATAATCAAGGCATTGATCAAGCTGCTGGCGAGTACCTGCTGCTGCTGAACTCAGACACGCTGGTACAAGCCGGCGCGCTGCAAAAAATGGTGATGAGCTTTCAGGAAATTCAGCGGGCCGAAAGCACGGCGGTACTAAGCAGCGAATCCGGCAAACTTGACAAACTGGGAATTTTGGCCGCTTCTCTCATTAACTGGGACGGCACTTATCAGCCGCAAGGTGGGGACAAACCCGCTCTCTTTTCGATTTTCACCCACATGTTTTTCTTGGATGATATCCCTTTTCTGGGCCGGTTTTTGCCCTCAACTCAGCATACTGGCAAAAATACCAGGTTCAGCAATCCCGACAACGACAAGCTGATTCAAAAATACTGGGTCGGTGGCACAGCCATGATGATTCATCGCGATGTCATTAAAGAAATCGGCAATTTGGACTCCAATATTTTCATGTACGGAGAAGACGTGGAATTTTGTATCAGAGCTAAAAAGCATCACTGGGACGTAGCCGAGCATCCCAATGCTAAAATTACTCACTTTTCCAGTGCCAGTGCCGGCAGCAAAAACGCCATTGTTGGTGAATTCAAGGGCTATTATTACATCTGGTCAAAACACCTGCCTTTGTGGCAACTGCCAATGCTGCGACTGATCCTGCAAGCCGGCGCTCTCCTGAGAAAATTTATCTTTGGTACAATGATGAAGGACGAAGCGCGGGCGGCGATTTACACCGAAGCCATGCAGGCGCTGCCTAAGAAATAAAATATGTTAAAAACTCGAGTACGCCGCTTGGTCAAGTGGCTTGACAAAAATATTCTCCTGGTATTAGGTGGTTTTTTGCTGGCTTTTATCCCGCTTTTTCCCAAGTTACCGCTGTTTGACGCCATTCCCGGCTACATTGTTCGCGTCAGACTTGAGGATCTTTTGGTAGGTGTGACCGCGATTGTTTGGCTGATTCAAGTCATTAGAAAAAAAGCCGAGTGGAAAACTCCCCTCACGCCATTTATTTTGGCCTATGCGGTTATTGGACTGCTATCAACCCTGTCTGCCGTATTTATCACTCAAACAGTACCGCTGGAGCCACTTCATGTTGGCAAAACCGTGCTGCATTACTTCCGTTATCTTGAGTATTTTGCCTTATTTTTCTTTATTTCCAGCGCGGTCAAAACTCGTAGAGATCTAAAAATCCTGATTTTTATCGTGCTGGGTACTCTTTTGGGCATTGGTATTTATGGCATCGGCCAAAAATACTTTTACTGGCCAGTGTACTCCACTATGAACCGAGAGTTTAGTAAAGGAATCAGGCTTTATCTCACCGAACACGCCCGGGTTCAGTCTACTTTTGGCGGTCATTATGACTTAGCTGGCTATTTGGTTTTGGTTTTGCCAATGCTTTTAGCTCTTTATTTAAGTGTTGCAAATGGTCTAAAAAAACACGGCCTGGGTATTTTATTTATCCTCAGTTTGTGGTTGGTGGTTGTCAGTGGCGCCAGATCTTCGTTCATTGCTTTTGTGGCCGCTTCAGCTTTAGTAGTACTTTTAAAAGCCTTAAAACAAGCCGCCTGGAAACAAAAAATTTTATATTTCCTGAGCAGGTATGCGGCAGTAATGTTCGCTACTCTAATCATGTTGTTCACCTTCGGAGACGATATGTATGATCGGTTAGTTCAAGGTTTGGAAGGTTATCCCACTGTTTATAATGCTTACAGGACCACCATCAAAGCTAGTAATAAAATCTCTGAAAACTATATCTTGATTCCACTGGGAGTGACTAAAGAATTTAGAAATAAACTGAGAAGCGGACAATTTTTTGGCAAACCGGAAAACGCCATTTCCACTGAAGACGCGGAGGTGTTGGTGGCATCAGATCAACGCCCTGTTTCTGACAAGCCCAGTGATGTTTATGTAGACGTTCCGGATATTAAAAGAGTAGCCACGATTTCAGCCGAGGGCAATCTTGAGTATCAAAACATTGAAGTTCCTCGCACTTACTCAGAAAATGCTAAAAAATATGGTTTGTCTGTAGCCATCCGTCTTGATTATCTTTGGCCCAAAGCTATTGAGGGTTTTATGTCCAATCCACTTCTGGGCAGTGGTTATGCCACTCTCACCAAAGAAACGGTTTATCACTTCACCGAAGCTGAAAGCACGGACAATAATTTCCTGAGAACGCTAGGTGAAACCGGCATTTTGGGCTTTGCTACTTTTTACGGCGCCATTGCCTTTGCCATCTATTGGGCCTATCAACTTTATAAGAAAGGCAGCAAGTCTGTTTTTGTCACTTCACTGGCCATTGGCTATATTGCTGCCAGTGTTGGCTTGCTGATTAACGCCACCTACATAGATGTTTACGCTGCTTCAAAAGTAGCTTTCACTTTCTGGAGTATGACCGGAATTCTGTTTGCTTTGGTGCAAATTGAGTTCGGCAACCAAGCTATTCCTTTTCTTAAATACATGAATCGTTTTGAAAATAGGCTGCGTCAATTTGTCGCTCGATAAATTATGAAGAATTTTGTTGCTCGCTATCCGCTGCTAATTTTGATTGTGCTACTGGCTTTTGCGGTGCGGCTCTATCGGCTTAATTATCCCTTGCTTGACTGGCACAGTTGGCGGCAAGCAGACACAGCCTCAGTCACCAGGGAATTCCAAAAAAACGGCATCGACCTCTTGGAGCCAAAGTACCACGATGTTTCCAGCATCCCCAGCGGCAGAGACAACCCGGCAGGCTACCGGATGGTTGAGCTTCCTTTAGTGAACGCTTTGATTGCCGGCTTACTGAGCATTTTTCCATCTTTGCCTTTGGTACCAACCAGCAGAATGGTTTCAATACTTTTTTCCTTGGGCACTTTGATAGCCATATTTTTACTGGTTAAAGAGTGGTCCGGCAAGAGAGTGGCTTACTTGTCCGCGCTAACTTTTGCAGTCTTGCCATACTCTATTTATTACTCACGCGCTATTTTGCCTGAACCAGCCATGCTTTTCTTTTCTACTTTTGCCATTTACAGCTTTGATAGATGGACTAGAATTCAACACGCCGGTTGGTACTTAAGCTCAGCTCTAAGTTTGGCCATCGCGCTACTGCTCAAACCTTTTGTGGTGTTTTTAGCGCCAGTATTTGCCGTGATAGTTTGGTTACAATTTGGCAAAAATTTTTGGAAAAACCTTTGGTTATATCTCTATGGCTTAATGGCTGTAGCGCCTCTTTTGCTTTGGCGCGACTGGATTGCCAACTACCCGGAGGGCATTCCTGCCTCTGATTGGCTTTACAACGGCAACGGTATTCGTTTCCGCCCGGCTTGGTTCAGGTGGCTGGGTTATGAACGGCTCACCAAACTGATGTTGGGCTTCTCGGGTTTGGTATTTTTACCTTTCGGCCTCATTGACAAAAACAAAGATACTCTTTTGTATCTAGCGTGGTGGTTGGGAATCGGCAGTTACCTGACAGTTTTCGCCACCGGTAACGTTCAACACGATTATTACCAAATCATCATGTTGCCAATTCTCAGCATTACTGTCGGCAAGGGTGTGGTTAAATTTTATCAATTCATCAACTACCAGTGGAAAAAAAGATTTTACCAGTTGCCTGTCTACAGCCATGTTACTGCTTTGACCTTGGTCAGTTGCGCCTTCCTCATCATGATTGCTTTTTCCTGGACTCAAGTGCGTGGTTATTTTAATGTTAATCATTGGGAGTATGTTCGGGCTGGTCAAATTGTTCGTGATAAAACACCCTCAGATGCTTTAATCATCGCTCCAGCCATGGGAGATACCGCCTTCCTCTTCCAAACCGACCGGCGCGGTTGGCCTATCGGTAGTGATATCAGCGACAAAATCGACAAAGGCGCCACTCATTACCTCACCACTTCGTATGATGATGAAGCTAAAACATTGGAAGAGAAATACTTTATCATCGAAAAAACCGACGAACACTTGCTGCTCGACCTCACTAACAGAAGGGAGGCAGAATGATGAAGGTTTTGATGCTAACCCCCTATCTCCCATATCCGCTGCTTTCTGGAGGACAGATCAGAACTTACAACCTGCTCAAAAAGCTTTCCAGTAAATACGATGTCACTCTTTTTGCTTTAATTAAAGACGAAGAAGAAAAAAAGTTTATTCCTGAACTTAAAAAATACTGTTCCCAAGTCAAGGTTTTCAAAAGATCCAGTCACCCTTTCACTTTAAGCAACATTCTCAAAACCGGCTTTTCTACTTTCCCGTTTTTAGTGATGCGCAATTTGGTTCCCGAAGTCATTTCTGCCGTTAGCAAAGAACTCAAAACTAACAATTACGACCTTATTCATGCCGAAACTTTCTACATGATGCCGCATATTCCCAAAACCCGGACTCCGATTATTTTGGTGGAACAAACCATTGAGTACCTGGGTTATGAAAGCTACGCCAAAAAAGCCAACTTTTTTTTGAAGCCCTTATTGATGATCGACATTTTCAAAATTAAATACTGGGAAAAACACTATTGGAATCTGGCTGATCGTCTGGTGGTGATGAGCAATGAAGACAAGCGCCTGGTTGCCAAAGACATTAGAAATCCAGAAAAAGTAGCTGTGGTTGAAAATGGCGTAGACACAGCTTGGTTTAACGAAATCAAACGCCAAGAGCCAAAAACACCCACGCTTCTTTCTGTTGGTACTTTCAAATGGCTGCCCAATATTGAAGCTGTCAGGTTTCTTGTCAACCAAGTTTGGCCGCTAGTCAAAAAGCGGGTGCCTCAGTTAAAACTTAATATCGTTGGTAACGCACCTACCGAAGAAGTGCTGGCTTATAGCAAAATGGCTGGTATTTCGGTTCCCGGCAGAGTAGAAGACATCAGAAAAGCTTTTGCTCAGGCTCATATTTTAGTGGCTCCCGTTTTCAGCGGCAAGGGCACCCGCTATAAAATTCTTGAGGCGATGGCTTCGGGAACACCAACCGTAGCTACCAGTACTGCGGTAGAAGGACTCAGAGTAGAACACAGCAAACATGTTATGATTGGCAATACTGCCGAAGAGCTGACAGACATGATTGTAGAGTTGATTGAGAATGAAGAAAAAAGAAAAACTTTGGCAAAAAATGGTAAAGCCTTTGTGCGCAGTCAATATGATTGGCAATTGATTTCACAAAAACTTGATAAAATATATCAAAAGATCGGTAATACTAGGAAGAAATAAGAAAAATGCTAGAAATTATCATCGTCAATTACAACAGTCAATTCTGGTTGAAAAAAACTCTCACTTCGCTCAAAGAAGAGTACTTGGATCAAACTAAAACCAAGGTTAAGGTCACCGTTGTTGATAATGGTTCTGAAGATGATTCGCTCAAGATGCTCAGAAGAGAGTATAGGTGGGTAGATATTGTTGAACTGGGTCAAAATCATGGTTTTGCTTATGCCAATAACCGCGCTCTGGAAAAATCTAAAGCTAAGTATGTGATGTTGTTGAACTCAGACGTCGAATTTACTTCCCAATCAAACTTGGATGTTTTGCTGGAGTTTATTGAAACTCATCCTCAAGTGGCCGCCATCAGTCCCAGGGTAGAGTTCACCAACGGCGAGATTGATCCTGCCAGCCACCGTGGCGAGCCCTCACTTTGGCCATCTATTACTTACATGTTGGGTCTGGAAAGTCTTTTTCCCAAAAGCAAGTTGTTTGGCCAGTATCATCAGTTTTATAAAGACTTGTCTTCAATCCACGTAGTGGACGCCGTTTCGGGAGCGGCCATGATTGTTAGGCAAGCGGCTATTGCTGAAGTTGGTTTGTTAGATGAACGATTTTTCATGTATGCTGAAGACCTGGATTGGTGCAAACGCTTTCGCGAAGCCGGCTACCAAATTATTTTTCATCCAGAAGTAAAAGTCATCCATCACAAAAATAAATCGGGTATAAAAAGTAGTTCGCAAAAAATTGCCAGAAAAACCAGAAGATACTTTTATGACACCATGTTACAATACTACGATAAACACTATAAAGATTTGTATCCAGGTTTTTTTAGGTCAGTAATTAAGTACATATTAGTTATTAAAAAAGGAGCACTCTAATGCATTCCCCAATCTATTTTGAAATAAGAGATCTGCGCGCCCAGAATACTCAAAAAGTTTTGGAGGCTATTTTGGTAGTTTTGGCTGCGCTTTTCGTCATCGCCTTGCTGCCGTCACTTTTGTATACCTACGTTTACGCTCAGGCTCAACTGTTGGAACAACCGCTGTTACTGGAATTACTGCCGGTGGTTACCTTTGCTCTCGCAGTTTTATATGTAATTTATGTGGTTGTCGGCAACATTCGCCGCACCAACCAAATCAAAGCTCTCAAGCTTCAAGTGGCTGAGTATGTCAATTTTGGCAAAGATACTGCTGATGAGATGATCACTCAAAAAGAACTTGACGAATTGGAGAACATCGTCGAACAAGCCATTAGCGAAGTCGAAGGAGCTGAAGCCAAAACCGGCAGAAGAAAAGCCTCCAGAAAGTCAGCTGCCAGAAAAACCAGTGCTAGAAGAACCACAAAGCCAGCTGCTAAAAGGAGAGCTACTAAGAAAAGTAAATGAGAATTGGCATAGATTGCCGGCTCGCAGGAACCAAGCACGCAGGCATAGGTAGGTATATTGAAAACCTCCTGCGCCACGCCTTAACAAACAACAATCACAACTGGGTGCTGTTTTTCTACGATGAAGAACAGGCCCAGTTAGTTTTGGGAAAGCTCTTCGGCCTGCCGCACGTTGCAATTATTTATTCACCAGTAAAGCATTATTCCGTTGCTGAGCAACTGAAGATGCCTGTTTATTTTTACCAAGCCAAACTCGACTTACTCCACGTTCCTCATTTCAATGCTCCTCTTTTGTATTTCAAACCTTTCGTAGTAACCATCCATGATTTACTTTGGCATCAACACCGTGGTTCAGCTGTCACCACTCTCAGCGCCCTGCAATACTGGCTTAAATACTTTTCTTATCGACTGACTGTGCGCAACGCTATTATGCGGGCCAGAAAAGTGATTGTACCGGCAAAAACAATTAAGCAAACGGTTGGCGAACGTTTTCCCATGGCTAAAAATAAAATCAAAGTAACCTATGAGGGTGTAGAAAAGTCACTGTTGAAAACAACTACCGAAAAACGCAAAAAAAATACTTTGCTTTATGTTGGCTCGCTTTACCCACACAAAAACGTCCGCTTGGTGATTGCCGCCCTACACCAACTGCCCCAATACAAACTGGAACTGGTAGGATCCAGAAATATTTTCGTCAAACAAACTCAAGATTTTATCAACTCTTTAGGATTGCAAAAACAAGTGCGCTTTCTCGGGTATTTGCCTGATCAGGCGTTGCAGAAAAAATACGCCCAAGTGACGGCCTTAGTGCAACCCTCCTTGTCGGAAGGCTTCGGTCTCACGGGAGTAGAAGCTATGGCTCAAGGCACACCCATTTTGGCATCTGATATTCCCATTTTTCGTGAAATTTATGGCGATGGAGCAATTTTATTCAACCCACACAAAATTGCTGCTTTTGTGGCTGCGATCAAAAAACTAGAAACCACAAAACTAGACTCCCTCAAAGAAAGAGCTAAAAAAATTGCCAATAGTTACAGTTGGCAGAAAATGGCCAAACAAACTATCTTTATTTATGAAAAAGCTCTCTGATCTGGCCGTTGCTTTCGTTTATGACAAAGCTACCACTCCATATGGTGGCGCTGAGCAAGTCATTAAATCTTTGCACAGCATTTTTCCAAATGCGCCACTTTTCACTTCTGTCTTTAATAAAAATGCTCTCAACTGGACAAAGGGTATGGAAATCCAACCCTCCTTTCTGCAAAAATTACCATATTTCAAAAATCATCCACAATTACTGGCAGCCTTGATGCCGATGGCCTTTGAATCACTCAATTTAGACAATTACGACCTGATCATTTCTGTTACCAGTGGGGAAGCTAAGGGTGTGATTACCAAGCCGCACCAACTTCATCTTTGTTACTTACTCACTCCACCGCGCTATATTTATTCTCATCGTCTGGAATACCTCGACGCTCAATTAATCACCCGACTGCCTATACTCCGGCAAATTGCTCACGCTCTGTTGGATTACCTGCGCTGGTGGGATCAGGCAGCTATTCATCGTCCGGATTTTATCGTACCAATTTCTGAATTAGTTAAAAGCAGAGCAGCAACCTATTATTCCCGACCTAGTGAGGCGGTTTTGTACCCGCCTGTACCGGAAATTTCAGAATCCAAAAAAGAGATCGGTTCCCTGCCTATTTCAGAATTTTATCTTTGCGCTTCAAGGTTGGTTCGGTACAAAAGAATTGATTTAGCCATCAAAGCAGCTCTCTATCTTCATAAAAAACTGGTGATCGTCGGTACGGGCAACCAACAAAAAGCACTGATTAAATTAGCCGGCAAAAGAGCGGCAGTACGCCGCCAAGACGAAACTTTAACAAAATTCTTTCACCGGACAACCGATAAAAACATCTTGTTCGTAGGAAAAACTACCAACTCGAACTTACTACAATTGATGCAACACACTCGAGCGCTACTAATGCCGGGTATAGAAGATTTTGGTATCACCGCTCTTCAAGCTAATCTTTATGGCAAACCGGTAATTCTTCACCAAAAAAGTGGCGCTGCTGAGTTGATTGAAAACCAGGTTCACGGCCTGCATCTAGAAGAAGAAAGTGAGTCAGCTTTGATCGCGGCCATAAAAAAACTTGAGGTAACAAGCCTAGATTCGAACCGTTTAATCAAAAATGCCCAGCGTTTTAAAACCCAATCTTTTACTACCCAATTCAGCAAAAAAGTGTATGATTTGTTCATAACATACTCGAAAAATCTGAGGAAAGGCGTTCATGAATCACCTTGATCATACTTACGCAGTTATTTTGGCCGGCGGCGGCGGCACTAGGCTTTGGCCAAAATCACGAACCAAAACACCCAAACAATTTCTCAAGCTCCTGAGCGAAAACACACTCATCCAGCAAACAGCCAACCGCATTACCAAACTCATTCCTTGGGAAAGAGTTATTGTAGTAACCAACAAAAAATATCAAAAAGATGTCGAGAAACAATTGCCAAATGTCCTTAAAGAAAATATTATTGGTGAGCCGCAAAAACGCGACACTGCCCTAGCCATGTTGGTCGGCTCACTTTTTGCTAAAAATCTTGATCCTAAAGCAGTGGTCATTAATCTGGCTTCCGATCATGGCGTCACCGATGAAATCGAGTTTGTTAGAGTAATTAACTCAGCCGCTCAAGTAGCAGCGGAGAGCGATTATTTGGTCACTGTTGGTATCACTCCCACCCACCCATCAACTGGTCTTGGTTACATCAAAATCGGCCAAGACATCAAAAAGTTGGCAAATAGCCTGACTCTTTTTAAAGTGGAAAGCTTTACCGAAAAACCCAACGAAGCCACCGCTAGAGGATTTATTTCTACCGGCAAGTATTTCTGGAATGCCAACAACTACGTCTGGAATGTTGATACTTTAGAACGAACATTTCAAAAATACATGCCAGAAATGTGGCAGCAAGCCAAGATTCTTTCCGGCCTTTCGATTCAGAAATTTCACGACCAACTTGAAGATCTATATGAGCAAGCCGAGTCAATCTCGATTGATTATGCGGTTTCTGAAAAAGCAGACAACTTAGTGCTCATTCCCGGTGATTTTGGCTGGAGTGATGTCGGTGATTGGAAAGTGGTTTATGATCTGGAAAAAAAGAATATTTCCGGCAACGTCGTTTTGGGGGAAGGCACTAATATTCACACTCTTTCTATTGAATCCCACAACAACTTAATTCATACTAATGGCCGGTTGGTGGCCATTGTTGGTGTGAATGACCTGGTGATCATTGACACTGATGAAATCTTGATGATCGTGCCTAAAAACAAAACCCAGGATGTAAAAAAAATAGTCACTCGCCTCAAAGAAGAAAAACAGAAAGAATATCTTTAGGCCCCCGGCATGCAATACGAACAGCAAAAACGAATTTTGGATCTTCTGGTGGCAGTCGTGTTAACGATCCTGTTTTTACCCATTTGGATTATTGTGCCATTTTTGATTTATCTTGAATCCGGCACGCCCATAATTTTCAAACATCGGCGCGTGGGCCAGGGCGGTGAAGAGTTTTACCTTTATAAATTTCGCTCAATGATTAAAAATGCTGATGAGATTCTCCACAAACATAACAAAAAATTGCTGAAAAAATTTAAAGAAAATGATTGGAAAATTGAAAATGACCCCAGAGTGACTACGCTCGGCAAAGCCTTGAGGTCGTTGACAATTGATGAGTTTCCACAAATTTATAATGTCCTCAGGGGCGAGATGAGCATGGTAGGGCCGAGAGCCTATGTTAAAAAAGAACTGGCAGAACAATCAAAGCGCTATCCCAAAACCAAAAACTTGATTAGAAACATCGTTTCTGTCAAACCGGGGATTACCGGCCCGTGGCAGACAAGCGGCAGAAACGAGATTCCTTTTGCCACTCGAGCTAAAATGGACGCCGATTACGCCCAAAAACGCTCCATCATCGAAGACATTAAAATCCTTTTGAAAACCCCGCGCGCCATGATTTCCAAATGGTAAGCTGGCAAGACCTTAAATATTTGCTAGAATGTGGTTTATGTTCAATTTTTCTACTGCTCAAATACCATTGCTGAAAAGAAAAAAGGCAGTTCCTGATACTGATGGAGTAGACACCAAAGCAACTGCGCTGGCAATGGATGGCACACTCAAATTACCCTGGTATCGCCGGCTAAGCAAACTACAAATTGGTCTGCTGGCAGGAGTAATAATTTTACTAACCGCCCTGATTACCATTGGTATTTTTACTTATGTGATAGCTAAAAACTTGTCCGTCCAAGCAAGAGAGGCCGAATTTACTGCCATGGAGGCTTATGACGCCTTTAAAGGCCAAAATCTGCCTTTAACAGAGGAAAAACTTTTGGTTTTGGATGCTCAACTGCAGGATTTTACTACTACCTACAAACAGCTTTCCTTCTATAAATTTGTGCCTTTTGCCAAAACTTACTATCTTGACGGTGAGCATGGTTTGAAAGCAGCCGCGGCAGGTATGTCGGCTGGAGAAAAAGCCATCGCCGCCATTACACCTTACGCCGACGTGCTGGGCTTTACCGGCGAAGACTCTTTTGAAGGCGGCACTACCGAAGACCGGATTAAGGTGATTTTGGACACCATTGATTTAGTTATGCCTGTTTTCAATGATATGACTGCTGATCTGCAAATCATGGAACAAGAATTGCTTGAGATAGATCCTAATGATTATCCTGAGTCTTTGGCGGGTAAACCGGTAAGACAATACGTCGAGCAAGTCCATGAACTAGCAAGCGGAGCAGTCACTGCTGTTACTGAGTACCGGCCAGTGATTGAGCAAATTCCTTACGTGGCCGGCGCCAATGGCGAAACCAGAAAGTACCTGATCTTGTTCCAAAACGACAACGAATTACGCCCCACCGGCGGTTTTCTTACCGCTTACGCCATTATTAATGTCACTGACGGGAAAGTTGAGGCTCAAAAATCTGATGACATTTACGAGCTTGATCAAAAATTCCGGGCTAACTTGCCGATTCCGGAAAAACTCGGCAGGTACCTTACCTCGGAGCGGTACTGGAACTTGAGAGATATGAATGTTTCACCCGACTTCAAGTCTTCCATGGATACTTTTTTTGAGAATTATCAAAACGTTCCTGGCGAACCCTCAGACGAGATTGATGGCATTATTGCTGTTGATACTCACTTTCTTACCAACTTACTCACCGTGTTGGGGCCGGTAGCAGTGCCTGGATACGGTACTTTTTCTTCAGAAATTGATCCGCGCTGCGACTGTCCACAAATCATTTACGTACTTTCCGAAATCATTACCCGTCCCACTCCATACATGCGCGAGGACAGAAAAGGCATTCTTGGCCCGCTCATGAGCGCGATTCTCAGCAAAGCCTATGGTGCACCTAAACAACAGTGGCCCGATCTTTTCGCCACCGGTTTTGCCAGCGTGCAAAATAAACACGCTCAGTTCTACTTCCTTAATGACGACATTCAAAAAGCCGCTGAAACTGTTGAAGTTGCAGGCAGAATGCTTCCGGTCGAAAACTCAGACTTCTTGGCCATCATCAACTCCAACTTGGCCGGAGCAAAATCCAACCTCTTTATTAATTACGACGTCAAACAAACCGTTGCCGAGCCTGAAAGCGGTTATATCACTAAAACTGTAGAAATAACCTACCGCAACACCCGCCGCGCTGACAACTGCAATCTTGAGGCCGGCCTGCTTTGCCTCAACGCCACTCTCAGAGACTGGACCAGAATTTATGTGCCCGCCGGCTCCGAACTGATTCAAGCCCAAGGTTTTTCCGAAGAACCGGAAACATACGAAGAAAGTGGCTTCACCGTCTTTGATGGCTTTTTCACCTTAGAGCCGCTGGCTCAAGCCAAGCTGGTCCTGACTTACAAAGTTCCTTACTTAGACACACAAAATTATCGCTTGCAAATCTGGAAACAGGGCGGAATTGAATCTTACAAATCTCTGCTTGATGTTACTGGCGGCCAAGAAGAAGTCTGGGTGGAAAAAGACACCACCTATCAGGTTGTTTTCTAAGCTATACTAGAGGCATGGACAGCCGCACACTTACCACTACGGGCATTGTGCTCAAACGCAAAAATATTGGTGAAACTGACCGCCTGGTTTCGTTGCTGACGGCTGATTACGGCAAAATCATGGTGGTAGCCAAAGGCATTCGCAAACTCAACTCTTCCAAAGGAGCCTACTTGGAGCCGGGCAATTTTGTGAAGGCCTTCCTAATCAACACCAAAAGTATGCCTCTGCTTACCCAAGCTATGCTTCTGGAAGATTGTGGCAGCATGGAGCAATCACTGCCTAATTTACGCGCTCTCTCCCAACTACTGGAAATCTTTGAAAAACTTTTTGTGGAAGAAAAAATCGAACCTCACACCTATGCTCTAGTGCTCAAACTCAGAAAACAAATTATCACCAACCAAGTTTCGCCCAAACACATGCGGGCGTTGCTTGGCCAACTAATCAACTCTCTTGGCTACCAACATCCTCAGGAATCAAAGTACGATACCATCAGCGACTACATCAGCGCTCTAACCGACAAACCGATGAACAGTTATGAGTTCTTAATGGTAAAATAACATTTGATGTCAGACACAACTGCGCCACCAACTTTAGAAAATATTGCTTCTTTGTGCAAGCGAAGAGGTTTTGTTTTTCCCACCTCTGAGATTTATGGCGGTTTAGCCAGCTCGTATGACTACGGACCGCTGGGATCAGTGCTGCTGCACAACATCCGCAATGCCTGGTGGCACGAATTTATCACTCTCCGCCCAGATATGGTAGGCCTGGATTCTCAGATTTTACTCCATCCGGAAACTTGGGTGGCATCCGGCCACGTCGACTCCTTTAATGATCCGATGGTGGAAGACACCGTTACTCACCTGAGGTATCGAGCCGACCACTTAATTGAAAAATGGCTTGAACAACAACGGCAGGCAGGTAAATTCGATTGGGAAAACCTGGTGGTTGAAGATTTGACCATCGAGGAAATGGCTGCTTTTATTGCTGAACACCAGCTGCAAAGTCCTGATGGTCACCCCGTTACTCCGCCCAAGTCGTTTAACTTGCTTTTCGAAACCGAGTTAGGCTCGGTGATGGGCGACAAAACCAAAGCCTATCTCAGGGGAGAAACGGCTCAAGGAATTTTTAGCAACTTCAAGCAAATCCTGGATTCTACCAGAGTGAGCATGCCTTTTGGCGCGGGGCAGATCGGCAAGAGTTTCCGCAATGAAATTACCACCGGCCAGTTTGTGTTTAGAACTTTAGAATTTGAGCAGGCCGAAATTGAGTATTTCTTCAACCCCGAAGAACAAAATTGGCAAGAGCTCTTCCAGATGTGGCAGGAGGCGATGTGGAATTTTGTCACCAAAACTTTGGGCATCAATGAAAAAAACCTGCAATGGCGCCAACACACCGATAAAGAACGCAGTCACTACAGCAAAGACACCTGGGACCTGGATTATAACTTCCCCTTTGGCTGGAAAGAACTCTGGGGTGTTGCTTACCGCGCCGATTACGACCTCAAACAGCAACAAAACCATTCCGGGCACAATCTTGAGTACCGCGACCCTCACTCGGGCAAGACTTATCTGCCGCACGTGATCGAGCCGGCAGTAGGGATCAATCGTATTTTCCTGATGCTCATCACCGATGCTTACTGGGAAGACCAGGCTAACAACCGGCTAGTGCTCAAACTTAAGCCTGCTTTGGCACCTTACAAAGTGGCGGTTTTCCCGTTGCTCAAAAACAAGCCGGAGCTGGTCAATAAAGCCAAAGAAGTTTTTGCCAAATTAAGCCAAAATTTTGCTGCAGCCTGGGATGATCGCGGCAACATTGGCAAGCGATATTTGTACCAAGACGAAATTGGCACGCCTTACTGTGTGACTGTAGATTTTGAAAGTCTCACCGACAATACAGTCACTGTCAGGGACCGTGACACCACCAAACAGGAAAGAGTGCAAGTTTCAGAGTTGAAAGAGTACCTTCGCCAGAGAATGAGCTAAAAACACCTCTACGCAGGTGTTTTTACCCTCTGGTCAAGAAAATGTAGCTTTTGCTAAAATATTTGAGACTGAGGTGAAACATGAATATGAAAAAAAATAAAAAGCTACTCGCCGGTATCGGCGCTTTGGTAATCTTAGTGATTGCCGGCGGCATCTTTGCCTACACTCAGCTCACCAAAAAACCTGCGACAACTGAGGGCGCGGAAAAAAGGAAAATTGCCGAGCCTCTCAACGTTATCCCCATAGCTGAGAGGCCTTACTTGCAAATAGCACCAGTGGCTGATGGCAGAAATATTCAGATCATTGTCAAAGAACTGAAAAAACCAGCCAACAACATGGAGTACGAACTAGAGTACCAGTCAGGCACGCTGCTACAAGGCATTTTCGGCTTACTTGATCTGAGCACCATTCCTGCCAGTGTTACTGAGTTGATGGGCAGTTGCAGCGCCGGTGGCGCCTGTACCTACCACGAAGATATTAAAGGCGGCACTTTGCTCACCAGATATGAAGGGCCAGAAAATTATGCGCTGAAATCTGACTGGAAATACTTTAACAATGTCGGTAGAGAAACCGAAATTAGTTCGAAAGATGCTAAATTTCAATTAAATTCCAGCGCTCTCTCGACTATTCGTTACCTGGTGATCTTCAATACCGCGGGCTACCCCGAGGGTCTGGAAGGACAGCTGGTATCTGAGATTTACTCTTTTGCCACCTCCGCCAATGTTTTATCTGGCACCGGCACCTTAACTATGCGGGCCGCAGAGGAGGGGGAGTTGAAAATCATGGGCTGGAACGGCACTGAGTGGGTGGAATTTGCAGGCGAGATTGATCCTGAAGATCCTAAAATGATCAGTGCTGAGGTTGAACTGATGGAACTTTATCTGGTAGTCAAATAACTTTTTCATTTCTAAATTACAATGCAAACAGGGCTTATCAACAGCCCTGTTTTTTAATCTTCATATAATTTTCTATAAGATAGTTGTTTTCGGATTAACTTTGTCTTTACAGCCCTGATTGCTACTGTCATACTAGCTTTAATTCTAAATGGAAGAAAATGGAGAATAAGCTTATATAAATGTTCATCGGCAAATATTATCACAAACTAGAAAGCAATGGCAGGATCGCCTTACCCAAAAGCTTTCGCGATGAACAAAACGACTGGGTAATTACTCGAGGACTGGATGGTAGCTTATTTCTCTTCTCGGCGGAGAGCTTTGCAACAGAAGTTGCCAAATTTGAAGCTCGCTCTTTTACAAAAAAGATTAATCGCGATTTTGTTCGTCTAATGACCAACGAAGCGCAAAAGGTGGGTGTGGACAAAAACGGTCGAGTGCAACTGCCCGAGTACTTGATTGAGTTTGCTCAATTACAAAAAGATATTGTCATTGTTGGCAGTTTGTCCCGGGTGGAAATCTGGGACCGCAATCGCTATCACCATTATCTTGACGAAATTGAGAATCAAGCAGAGGCAATAGCCGAAGCATTAAGTGAAAGCGCCAATGAATAATCAACATCTTACTGTTTTACGAACCGAGGCAGTGGCTGCTCTCCAGATTCAGCCTGAACGCTGGTATCTTGACGCTACTTTTGGCGGAGGCGGACACACCGCAGCTATCCTCAGTCAGGGTGGCAAAGTAATTGCTTTTGATTGGGATCAACAAGCCATCGCTGACGGCGAAGAAAAGTTCGCGACCGCAATTAAAGCCGGAAAGTTGATTTTAATCCGGGAAAGCTTCAGCAAAGTGGACACGGAAATCACCGCTCTCTTGGAAGCACAAAAAATCAGCCCCATTGATGGTGCCCTTTTTGATTTCGGCACCAGCACGGAACAGCTTACTTCCAGCGACAGAGGTTTCAGCTTTGAAGGTGAAGGCAAGCTTGACATGAGAATGGACACCAGGCTTGGCGTCACCGCTGCGGATATTTTGCAAGCTATCCCTGAGGCTCAGTTGGCGCGGTTGTTTTTTGATTACGGCGGAGAAACAGAGAGTAGAAAAATCGCTAAAGCTATTAAAAACTCACCCGAGCCAATTATCACCACTGGCCAACTCAGCCGGTTGATTGAAAAGGTCAAAGGCGGCAGGCGTGGCAAACTCCACCCCGCCACCAAAGTCTTTCAGGCTTTAAGAATCGCGGTTAATAGTGAGCTTGAGGAAATTGAGGCCGCCTTGCCTCAAACACTTAAGTTATTGCCTTCAAAGGGCAGAATCGTCACCATTGCTTTTCACGAAGGCGAAGACCGCCTGGCAAAAAGAGCATTTAAGCAATGGGAGCAAGATAATCTGGGTCAAATGCTCAAACTAATCACGCCTTCGACAGAAGAGGTGGCACAGAATCCGCGCTCAAGGAGCGCCAAAATGAGAATCTTTGAAAAAAATTAAAAATACAAAGAAGAAAAGCGAATATGAACAAATACTTAATTTTTTACTTCATTATGATCAGCTTACTAGCTGGTAAGGCTGCCAATACCATTTATCAAGGCAGTATGATTATCAACCATGGTAGCAAAATTGCTCAACTGCAAAAAGAAAAGCAAAGACTTAATAATCGCCAACTAGAATTAACCAACCAAATTGCTGAAAATTATTCAATCAACAGCATTTTGTCATCCGAGGAAATGGCTGAGTATACTACTATCGTTAACCCAATTGTGATCAAGGGTTCAACCAAAGTGGCGAGTATGCAGTAATATGACAGTCAACCTCAGGGAAAACGTTGTTATTATTTTTGTCTTCGTTGCCTTTGGCCTCATCATTTCGAGGCTGTTTTATTGGCAAATCATCAAGGGATCGCAGTTGCAAGCAGCGGCAGAAAATCAGTACTATCGTACTATTGTTAAAGAGGGCAGTCGGGGCATGATTTACACCGCCGACAATTTTCCCCTGGTCACCAACAGAGAAGTTTATCGTCTTTTTGCTCAACCACACCTACTAAAAATTTCCCCCGAACAAGCCGCCGAACAATTAACTCAAATTTTGGCTAAGTACGAATTGACCAACACAGATAAGGAAGGAGAAGAAGAAACCCTGGCTACCGAATTGCACACTGCCGTCAAGCAGGACTTGCTAAATAAATTATCCAGCCCCAAGTCTAAATGGATCAGTCTTTATTCCGACTTACCTCTGGAAATCAAGGAGCAAATTGAAGAGCTGGCAATTTTTGGTCTTGGCTTTGATGCTTACGAAAAACGACATTACCCGGAGGCTTCCATGGCGGCTCACATCACCGGTTTTGTTGGTAAAAACGAAGCTGGCCAAGATGTGGGCTACTTTGGTATTGAGGGAGCGCTGGAAAAAGAACTCCAGGCGCGCTCAACCAAAAGTACGGTTTTCACCGACGCGCTTGGTCTTGAGTTGGTTAATAAAGCTCAGCCAACCAGACCCGTTGATGGCAGGGACGTCACTATTACCGTCCGCCGAGACATTCAGCATTTAATTGAACAAGAATTGGTCAAAGGTATGGAAAAATACGGCGCTAAATCTGGAGAAATTATTGTTATGGAACCCAGCACCGGAAAAATCATGGGCATGACCGCCCAACCTTCTTACAGTCAAGCACAGTTTTTCAAATTTCCAGCAGAATACTATAAAAACCCTAGTTTGGCTGATTTGTATGAACCCGGTTCAACTTTCAAAATTTTGACTGTCGCCGCCGGCATTGACACCGGCAAAATCACGCCAAGTACACCCTGTACTAAGTGCTTCGGTCCCAGAAAATTTGGCCAATTTACCATCAAGACCTGGAATGATGTTTACCACCCCAACATTACCGTTGAGGAGGGGTTGGCAAAATCCGACAACACGGCCATGATTTTTATTGCCGAACTTCTCGGAGCTGATGATTTCCGACAATACCTAAAGCAGTTCGGAATTGGCAGCGCTATCGGTATCGAACTTCAGGAAGATACTTCATCGCCGTTTCCCCAAAGGTGGGGCGGGGTGGAGTTGGCTACTACTGCTTTTGGGCAAGGCATTAGCATCAACAGCATGCAGCTTCTTAGAGCAGTTTCGGCCATAGCCAATAATGGCAAAATGATGCAACCAATTATTGTGGAAAAAGTTACTGACAAAAGTACCGGAGAAGAAATCATTACTCCCATCAAGGTGGATAGAGAGGTGGTTAGTCCGGAAACAGCCCAACAAGTCACACAAATGATGATTACCGCCGCACAAGGAGGTGAGGCTCAGTGGACTGCCTCGAAAACTCATACTATTGCAGGCAAAACCGGAACTTCTCAGGTAGCAGTGGGTGGTGAGTACTCAGCTGATAAAACTATTGCTAGTTTTATTGGTTTTGCTCCTCCGGAAGATCCCAGGTTTATTATGTTGATTAAACTGAATGAGCCGCAAAGCTCCCCCTGGGCCGCGGAAACAGCCGCTCCCATGTGGTATAGCATCGCGGACAAACTTTACTTACTCTTAAACATTCCTCCAGACAGATAGACTTACCTGGAGTTTTAGCTATAATAAATACATGCTGAACGAACTGATTTACCTTGCCAAGCGCCCCTATCACTTGCTCAAAACAGGTCTCATCAACGGATTTAGGGCGGAGGTAGCCAACAACTTTCCTGCCAAAAAACTTCATGTCACGGCTATCACCGGCACTGACGGCAAAACTACTTCTGCTACCTTGCTTTACCATGTGCTCAAAGAAGCGGGTGTTAGAGTCGGCTTGCTTTCTACTGTCGCCGCCTATATTGGCGATGAGGAGATTGACACCGGCTTTCACGTCACTTCTCCTCAACCCTCAGATTTACATGAATTTATGCGAAGAATGGTAGACCAAGGCCTCACCCATATTGTTATGGAGGTGACTTCCCATGGTAGCTATCAGTATCGAACTTGGGGTATTCAACCACAACTGGCAGGTTTAACCAACATTGCCCATGAACACCTGGATTATCACGTCACTTACGAAAACTATTTGGCTGCCAAAACCGAGATACTAAAAAAAGCGCCCTCAGTCGTACTTAATGAAGATGACCCTGCTTATCTAAAAGTGAGAAAAAGGTTGGGTTTTGACCACACTATTGCTACTTATGCTGCCGAAATGCCGCTGCCACCAGCAGTTAAAAAAGCAATTACCAACAAGTTTCCTGAAACTTACAATAGAATGAACGCCAAATTAGTCTATGTTTTAGCAAAACAAATTGGCGTGCAAGACAGTGATTTTGCCAAAGCTATTGATACTTTTCCCGGAATTCCCGGCAGAATGGAAAAGATTCCCACCAAGAAAAGGCTCAAATTGATTGTCGATTTTGCTCATACCCCCCAGGCGCTTCAATCTGCCCTCACCACTTTGCAAAAAAACAACAAAAATGGCGGCAAGATTATCGCTGTCTTTGGCTGCGCCGGCCTCAGAGATCAGACCAAGCGGCCAGAAATGGGCAAAATTGCTGCTGAGTTGGCGGATTACGCGGTCTTCACTGCCGAAGACCCGAGAACAGAAGATGTCTGGTCGATTATCAGGCAAATGAAAGAACAGCTTGAAACCGGACATGACAAAATTCACTCTATCGCTGATAGGTATGAAGCCATTGAGTTTGCCATCAACACCTTAGCTCAACCTGGTGACACAGTGGTGGTTTTGGGCAAAGGCCACGAACAAAGCATGTGTTTTGGCACGACTGAGTATCCCTGGAGTGATAAGGAAGCAATTGTTTCAATTTTGGATAAAAATTAAAACGGAAACCAAAGTATGACTAAATACAAAGTAGTAACCATGGGTGGAGGCACCGGCACCTTTGCCGTTATTGCTGCTCTGAAAAAACTGCCAACAGATATTTCCAGTATTGTGGCTGTTTCAGATTCTGGCGGCTCTACCGGTAGAATCAGGGATGAGTTTGGGTTCCAACCGGTAGGAGATCTGCGGCAATCATTGGCGGCATTGGCCGATCCTAAAGGGCAAGAGTGGATTAGAAAAATCCTGCTCTACCGTTTTAATAAAGGCTCCGGTTTAAAAGGACACAATTTAGGAAACCTGATCTTAACCGCCCTTCAAGACATGAGCGGCAGCACCACTCAATCACTCGAAATAGCTTCCAATGTATTTCAGCTGGTGGGCAGAGTAATGCCAATAACCGAAGAAAATGTTGAGCTGGTTATTTACTATGACAACGGGCTTTTTACTGTGGGTGAACACATTCTTGACGAAATCATCGCTCCGCCGGAAAAAATTGACCGCGTGGAACTTAAGCCTCCGTGTACTATCAGCGCAACTGCCAGAGAAGCAATTTTAAGCGCGGACTATATTTTTATCGGTCCCGGCGATCTTTACGCCAGCCTGATGGCGGTTTTAGTGGTTGGTGGAGTTAAGGAAGCTCTGCAAGAATCAAAGGCAAAAGTTGTCTTTCTTGCTAATCTCATGACTAGAAAAACCCAAACTCACGGCATGACTGCTCAGGATCACTTGAGTGTGGTTGAAGCAGCCATGGGCAAAAAAGCAGATTTTGTTATTTTGAATAACGAGCCAATACCTACCCAAATTCTGGCTGCTTATAGCGCGGCCACTGAACTGCCGGTTGAAGATGACTTAGACAAGAGCAGCCGGGTGATTAGAGCGCCTTTAATCAGCAGCACTCGAGTTAAGAAAGACCAAGCCGATACGGCTTACCGCTCACTCTTAAGACATGATACCGGCAAACTGGCAGAGGTATTCGCCGCAATTTTAGAATAAACTGGAGTTATGGATATTTTGCAGTTCAAACATTTCTATTTAGTGGGTATTAAGGGGGTGGGCATGGCGGTGCTGGCCCAACTCCTAGACAGCGCCGGCAAGGAAGTGGCCGGCAGCGACGTGGAGGAAGATTTTATTACCCAGCAAATTCTTGAAGAAATTGGCGTAGCCATAGATGTCGGCTTCGAACCGGAGCTGCCGGCCACCACTGATTGCGTCATTTACACCGCTGCCCACCAAGGGCCTGATAATCCTCAGGTCATGGCTGCCCAACAACAAGGCTTGCCTGTTTTTTCTCATGCTGAAGCTTTGGGTCTTTTATTTAATCAAAAAAAAGGCATTGCTGTTTGCGGGGTGGGGGGCAAAACCACTACCAGCGCCATGCTTGCCTGGATTTTTGAAAAAACTAACAGAGAAATTGCCTATGCGGTTGGAGTACCAGAAATTATTGGTTTAGATCAAGCTGGCAAGTGGTCTGCAAAAAGCCAATATTTTATTGCTGAAGCCGACGAGTATGTGACCGACCCCAACGCCGCCAAAAACAAGCAAGAAATTACTCCGCGCTTCTCATTTCTTAAGCCCCATATCGTCATTGCTAAAAAAATACTCTGGGATCATCCTGATGTTTACCAAGACTACGACCATACTCTCACGGTTTTTAATCAATTTTTTTCACAAATTGATAACAATGGTACTTTAATCCTACCCATCTCCGAAAGACCAAAAGTATCTCATTCAAGCTCCCAGGACATCTGGGACTATGGTCCAGCCAAGGCTACTTTTATCATTGAGTTTGACGAAAAAAATACCACTGGCGGAAAAACCATCGGCTACCTGACCGAGCCGGTCACTCAACAAAAACATAAAGTTGAGCTGAGTATACCCGGCGCCTATAATTTTGATAACGCCGTTGCTGCTATCCTTGGCGCTTATGCGGCGGAAATTCCCATTCGAGAGTCGGTAGCAGCCTTGGCTTCGTTTAAGTCCACCAAAAGGCGTTTCGAAGCCATTGGAGAAAAAAATGGCATTAAATTTTACGACGATTACGCTCACCACCCAATGGAAGTGGCCAGTGTCATTGCCGCCCTTAAACAATGGTTTCCCAAACAAAAAAAAGTGATAGTTTTTCAACCCCACACCTACTCCAGAACCAAAGAATTATTTGCTGATTTTGTGGCCGCCTTGAGTCAAGCAGACGAACTGATTCTCAGCGAAATTTTTGCTTCCGCCAGAGAAACTGCTGATCCCAGTGTCTCCACTGCCACCTTGGCTCAAGCCATTCGGGCGAATAACCCCAACCTCACCGTTCACGAAGCCAGCGATGTGTCAGATACAGCTAAGGCCATGAAGTCAGTCCTCAATTCCGGAGATATTTGCCTCACTCTCGGAGCAGGTGATATATATAAAGTGCACAAAATGATATAGTAAAGCTATGACCAATTTACAAGCATTGCTTGCGGCCGGTTTGCCTGAACTCAAGTTCGAGTTTGACAAGCTTTTGGCGCCGCAAACATATTTTAAAATTGGCGGTCCGGCTGAAGCTTATATTTCCCTGGACAAACCGGAAAAGATCGCCGAACTGAAGCAATTTTGTGAAAAAAACCAACTCAGACTCACCATTCTTGGCGGTGCCAGCAATGTTATTGTGTCCGACAAAGGCGTGGCTGGAGTAGTGCTCAATATCAATATTACCGATATTGAGGACACCGGTGAAACCGCTGATGGTTATCACTTTGTGCAGGCTGGAGCCGGTATCAAAACTGCTCTGCTGGTCTCACAAACGGTGGCCATGGGCTATACAGGCTTGGAATACTTTTTGGGTGTTCCCGGCACTCTGGGCGGGGCTGTTTACAATAATTCTCACTACTTGTCAGATCTGATGGGCGAGCATATTTCCCGAGTCCAAATTATTGACGAAAGCTATCAGTTGGTTTGGCTTGACAAAGCGGCGTGTAAATTTGCTTACGACTATTCCAGGTTTCACGAAACCAGCGAAATTATTCTGCGGGTTGAGTTCGCCCTCAAACCCGGAAACAAGGAAGAGTCTCAGGCAAAAATTCGCGAGGCTACAGAGTACCGCGCCAAAACTCAGCCGCTAGGCCCGCCTAGTTCCGGCTGTATTTTTCGCAACACCCCCAACAATGACAAATTACGCCAGATGTTTCCTCAATTCGCCGAAAGAACCCACGTTCCTTCAGGCTTTCTCATCGATCAAGCTGGTCTGAAAGGCGAGAGAATTGGCAATATTGAAGTCAGTCAAAAACACGCGGCTTGGATGATCAATCACGGCCAAGGCAAGTCTGAAGATGTGCTGGCGTTAATTAAAAAAGTCAAAGAAACTATAAAGAATAAATATGATGTCGAGCTCGAAGAGGAAGTTTTTTTTCTCGACTAAACTCGACACATCAGCATGAAAGGACGCAGTATGGCTGCTTTATATGTTACCGGCGGCAACCCTTTGGTGGGCTCAGTGAGAATTGGCGGGGCGAAAAATGCTTCATATAAATTAATGATCGCTTCGCTGCTGGGGTCAGAAGAATCGAGATTGCTAAACTTCTCCCATATTAGCGACGTAAATTTAGTGGGAAAAATTATTGCTTACCTGGGAGCCGAGGTCAAACATGCGGGTGAGCGGGCAATTTTTATCAACCCCAAAAATCTCAGTGCTCATACCATTGACGCCACTCACGGAGAGCAAGGCAGATTTTCTACTATGTTCATTCCGCCGCTTTTGGCCAAATTCGGCAAAGCAGTGGTGCCGGCTCCGGGAGGAGATAAAATCGGCAAGCGTCCTTTGGATAGACATTTTGAAGGCTTGGAGGCCTTGGGGGCTAAGGTGGGAGTGGAAAATGGCATGTATGTGGCCGAGGCTGAAAAACTCACCGGCGCCACCTACCGTTTCAGCAAAAACACCCATACCGGCACGGAAACTCTAATTATGGCAGCAGCCCTAGCCGAAGGTACTACTATTTTGGAAAACGCGGCCGAAGAACCGGAAATTGACGACCTAATTAAGTTTCTCAACGCCATGGGGGCAAAAATTGACCGGCCGGTGGATAGGGTAGTGCGTATTCTTGGTGTAGAAAAACTCAGAGGCGCTATTCACAAGCTCCTTCCGGACAGAAACGAAGCGGTGAGCTACGCTTGTGCCGCTATCGCCACTAAGGGTGACATTATTATTGAAAATGCCAACGCAGATCACCTCCGGGCTTTTCTCGACAAACTTCAAGAAATCGGCGCCGGTTATACCGTGGACACCTATGGTATTCGTTTTTATTACAAAGGCGAATTGCGCGCCACCGATGTCACTACCGAAATTCACCCCGGCTTCATGACCGACTGGCAGCCGCTTTGGGCCACCCTTTGCACTCAATGTGCAGGCACGAGCACTATTCATGAAACCATTATGCCCAAACGCTTCCAGTACGTCGAGGCGCTTAACAAAATGGGGGCAAAAATTACTCAATTTAACCCTGATGTAACCAATCCTCAAGAAGTTTACAATTTTGATCTGGAAAACGACGAGCCGGGCAACCAACACGCTATCAAAATTGAAGGTCCTACTCCCTTGCAAGCAGGCGAGTTTGAAGTAGTTGACCTTAGACATGGCGCCACCCTGATTACCGCCGCGCTCATTGCCAACGGCACTTCCGTCATCACCGGGGTTGAACATGTAGACCGGGGCTATGAAGCTCTGGATAAGCGGCTGCGAATTATGGGCGCCCGTATCGAAAGAAAGTAATTTGTCAAAAAACAACTTGTCCTGATTTTTGGCAATATCTTGTAATACAATAGGAAGAAATTATGTCATCGCCATCATTAGCTCTTAGTGTCCTCTTGCTGTCTTTCATTATCACCAGCGTCCTGATTATTCCTTTTATTGATTTGCTTTATAAGCTCAGATTTCAAAGAGCTCAGCAAGCAGATACTCGAGATATTTTTGGCAAACTGACGCCAATTTTCAACAAATTTCATCAGAAAAAGGTCGGTGTTCCCGTGGGAGGAGGGCTGTTGGTACTTGGCGTAGTTTCAATCTTATTTGCTTTCATCATCCCGATCTTAGAATATTTTGGTATTCACATTACCAGTGTCTACCCCAACGCCATTGCCGAAGTCAATGTTCTTTTCTTCACTTTTCTTTCTTTTGGCATTTTGGGGCTTTATGACGATATAAAAAAGTTTTTTAAATTCAAATCTACCGGCATTTTTGGCCTAAGAATGAAACACAAGTTGTTGTTGCAAGTTTTTTTAGCCCTAGTGATTAGCTTGATGCTTTACTTTCAACTGGGTATTTCCTTTTTGAACATTCCTTTTATTGGCATTTTTGAGTTGGGCTGGCTGTATGTTCCTTTCGCTGCTTTTACCATTGTGGCTTTTGCCAACGCAGTTAATATCACCGATGGTTTGGATGGTTTGGCTTCCGGCGCCCTGATGATTTCGTTGTTTGGACTTTGGTTTTTATCCGGTTCTATCCTGGATGTTCCACTTTCAATCTTCATTGCTCTTTGGCTTGGTTCGTTGATTTCTTTCCTTTACTTTAATGTTTTTCCTGCCCGGATGTTTATGGGTGACGTTGGATCATTGGCCTTTGGCGCTACTTTGGCCGTGGTGGGCTTGCTGCTTGGTAAAGTCATTGCTTTGTTGGTGATTGGTTTTATTTTTGTCCTGGAAATTTCCAGCTCTGCCTTGCAACTTTTTTCCAAAAGAGTGCTGAAAAGAAAACTGCTGCCAGCGGCGCCGATTCATCTTTCACTCCAAGAGTACGGTTGGGAAGAGCCAAAAATTGTCCAAAGAGCTTGGCTGGTACAAATATTGCTGACTCTTTTTGGTATCTGGCTAACCTATCTCTAAAATGAAAAGAAATCTTTCGTCTCGCTTCACCGCGCCAAAATTACTCGCCATTCTTGCCTTAATACTTTCTTTGCTCGGGTTGCTTTTTGTTTTTGAATCTTCCCTAGCAGAAGCTTACGCCACTTTCGACAACCCCTATCACTTTTTGCAACAACACGCCATTGGTTTATTGATTGGACTGGTTTTATTTGTGGTCGCGCTCATCTTGCCATCAGACTTCTGGTTTAAAGTTTCACCTCTTCTATACGTGGTGGCCATTGTTTTTTTAGTGCTTGTTTTTGTCCCAGGAGTGGGCCTCGAACTAAACGGAGCTAGAAGGTGGTTTAATTTGGGTCCCGTCAGCTTCCAAGCTATTGAGTACGTCAAGTTCGGACTGATTGTTTACTTGGCCTTGTGGTTAAGCAAGCAGCAAAAACTGCTGCCTTTTTTAGTTTTGATAGGAGTGCCCGCAATACTCATAATCCTCCAACCAGACCTTGGCTCTCTAATTGCTTTATTGATGATTGTTTTTGGCATGTATTTTGTTAGCGGTGGTAGTCTCAAACATTTACTGGCGGTAGTAGGAGTGGGCTTGCCTGTCCTGCTGGGAACAATTTTGCTTTCTGATTATCGTCGTGCCAGATTAATGACTTTTCTTAACCCTGAATCAGACCCGAGCGGCACTAGTTTTCACATCCGACAAATTACTTTGGCCTTGGGTAGGGGTGGCTGGTTCGGCCAAGGTATCGGCAACTCAAGTCAAAAATATGCTTACATACCTGAGGTCAGCACCGATTCCATTTTTGCTGTCATTGCTGAAGAAATTGGTTTTTTAGGATCTTTGTTACTTATTTTAGTTTATTTCTGGTTTCTGGCTTTAATTTTCAAAGTAGCTAAGCAACAAACCGAGCCTCACAAAAGATTGTTGGCGTTTGGAATTTTCTTTTGGATTGCCCTCCAAGCAACTTTAAACCTATCGGCCGTAGTTGGATTGATACCTTTAACCGGTATACCACTGCCATTTTTCTCTTATGGCAGATCTTCACAGGTCATGGTATTGTTGGCGACAGGAATAATAATTAAATTAGGAAAAGAAGTTAAATGAGAATTTTGGTGTCCGGAGGGCATTTGACCCCAGCCCTGGCTTTTATTGAATATACAAAATCTAAATATCCAGAAAGTTTGATCTTTTTTGCCGGCAGGAAATATGCGAGAAAAGAAGAAAAACAGCTTGCCAACGAGCAGCAAGAGTCAGAAAAGTTTGGAGCAATCTTTGTTCCATTTAATTCCGGTAAGCTAGGGCAGGGTGGGACGGTCGAGAAAACCCTGGATTTTATCTCTCTCATCGGCGGAATCATCAAAGCTTTAATTTTAATCCCCCGCTACCAACCAAACGTTTTTGTTTCATTCGGAGGTTATCTGGCTGTTCCTCTGGCAATCGCGTCATGGTTCTGGAGAATACCGGTAGTCACCCACGAACAAACCAGAACCGCAGGTATCGCCAACAGTATCATTGCCAAATTTGCCAACAAAATTGCCGTGGCTTATCCCGAAGCAGCCAAACATTTTCCAGCCAGTAAAACCTCCGTTGTTGGCAACCCCATTCGTAGAATTTTATTAGACAACAAAACCGCAGAACAACCCAAGTGGTTTAAAACTACCTCCAAAAAACCACTTTTATATGTCACTGGTGGCAGTCAAGGTTCTGAAGTTATCAACACCACTGTAGCCAGAAGCTTGCCACAAATTCTCAAAGATTGGACCATTATCCACCAGTGCGGCCAAGCAACTGAGAAAAGAAATTACGTTGAGGAGCTGGAAAAAGCCAGCAATAAACTTAACCGCACTAAAAGAGGGCGTTATTTTGTCAGACCCTGGGTTACAGATGCTGAGCTATCCTGGATATATGCCAATACTGTGGCTATTGTGTCCAGAGCAGGCGCCAATACGGTTGCAGAAATAACCCACCTAAAATTACCGGCCATCCTCATCCCAATCCCTTTTTCTCACAAAGATGAGCAACTTCTCAATGCCAAGGCCTTATCAGACATTGGCGGCGCTATTCTGCTGCAACAAAAAGATTTTAATTCCAAATCATTAAGTGCCAATTTAGAAATTATTTTATCAAAACACGCTAGTTTTAGTAGAAAACTTGAGAGAATCAGCGATTCTCAAGCCAAAGCGGCAGAAAAATTATTCCAACTAGTAAAACCGTATTTATAAAGTTTATAAAGTAATAACAATACCCTGCTCATGAAAAAGAAAGTTTTCTGTTTTCTTATTTTAACTTTGTTAACTTTGAGCCTTTATTTCTCACTCAAGTTTTTTACTCTAAACTCTGTTTCTTGCTATCTTGAGGGCAAAGACAGTTGTGGCCAAGACCTGACTACCACTCTCGATAAAACTCTGCTGCAACAATCGCTTTTCTTCACTGACTTTGAAACAGTTTTAACCAGCGAGCCTCTAGCTTCCCTGCCTTACACCCTGGTTTCATATCAAAAAAAACTGCCCAATCAAATTCAAGTCACTTTTGTTGAAGAAACCTTACAATATTTTCTTCGAACCACTGACGGGCAAAGGCTGGCAGTGGGCACTGAAGGTTCGATTGTCAACCTTGCACAAAATGACGGCCAACTCCCGGAAATTCAGATCAATAAAACCCATGAAGAGCTATCAGCTAACAAAAAACTCAATCCAGAAATCCACAATGCTCTCGCGGCCCTCTTAAACTCTCTTTACAAATATCAGCTTTCTTTTCAAAATATTGAATGGAACAGTGCCAACGAAATTGAATTTTCTCTGAAAACCGGCCAAAAAGTAATTTTGGCTGCCGAAAATCCTCAGCATTCAATTGAAAAACTGCAGTTGATTTTAGACTCAGCAGAGATCAAAACTATAGAAGAACCAATCAATGAAATCGATTTGCGATTTGAAATGCCAGTACTACGCACTTCAAAATAATTTTGCTATGCTAATGGAAGAGTTTGTCCGAATATATGTCACAAAACCGAATTATTACCGCCATTGATGTTGGAACTGACAAGTGCGTCACTCTCATTGCCGCCCATGATACTCAGCTCAATAAACTAAGAGTGATGGGCGTTTCCGCTGTTCCCTCAAGAGGGATGAAGCGAAGTCAAATTATAGATCTGGAAAAAGTCCTAGAAACAATCACTGAAAGTTTAGATGGCGCTGAAAGAATGGCTGGTCTTGATGTTAAAAGCGCTTTCGTTTCGATATCCGGCGCCCATATCGACTCCCGTAATTCCAAAGGTGTCGTGGCCGTAGCTTCCCCCGATCAAGAAATCATTGCTGCTGATGTCGAGCGGGTTATTGACGCTTCGCGGGCAATTTCTCTTCCTTCAGACCGCGAAATCATTCACGTAATCCCCAAAGACTATAAGGTTGATTCTCAAGAAGGCATTAAAGACCCCGTTGGCATGACTGGGGTTAGACTGGAGTCGGAGGCTCATATCATCACTGGTATGACTCCAGCACTCCGGAATATGCAGAAATGCATCGAAGATATTGGTATTAGTGTTGAAGGTTTTGTTTTTTCCGGAATTGCAGCCGCAGAGGTGGTTTTGACAGAAACAGAAAAAGAACTGGGTGTAGCTGTCGTGGATATTGGCGCCGGCTCAACTTCCATGTGCGTGTTCGTGGATGGCTCTTTAGAGTATTCCGGTGCCATTCCGGTGGGCGCTCGACACATTACTCAAGACATCGCTCTGGGAGGGCGAGTTAGTTTGGACACAGCAGAAAGAATAAAAATTTCTCTTTCTGAAGACTCATTTCATTCATTTTCTCCATTGCCCGGCGAGTCCAAAAAAGATTACTCACTGAGGCGTAAAAAAGCAGATGAACTCAAGTTATCGGCCTTTGAAGGCCCCGATACAGACGAAGTCCTCTCAAAAAAATTTCTGGTAGAAAACATCATGATGCCAAGAATTCATGAAATTTTTGACCTGGTGGCCGCAGAACTCAAAGAGCACGGTTTAATTAAAGAGATTCGTGCCGGATTAGTGCTAACCGGAGGAGGAGCGGAAACAGTTAAAATTACTGAAATTATCAAAAGACACCTCAATCTCCCTGTAAGAATTGGTGAACCAATGGAGTTAGACGGTCTAATTGCCGATATTCAAAAACCTTCATATGCTACCAGTATTGGTTTGTTAGTTTATGGTAATAAGCAAGGTGGAGGCAATGTTGCCAGCAGCTTTAGTTTCGGTACTTTTTTTGATGGCTTTAAGTTGGATGGCATTGTGGGGAAAATAAGTAGGTTTGTTAAGTCACTGCTGCCTTAGTTCAATATTGATAATTCTTCATTACATGTTAGACTTTGATATATATTATGGCGTTAGTAAAACCCACCAATACCACATTTGCAAAAATTAAAGTCATTGGCGTGGGTGGCGGGGGCGGCAACGCTATCAACTCCATGATTGCTTCCAAAAAAATTAATGGTGTTGAATTTATCACCATCAACACTGATGCCCAGGCGCTCTTAACTTCCCAGGCAGAAACTAAACTCCAAATCGGCAGTAACTTTACTAAAGGATTGGGTTCTGGTGCAGATCCCGATGTTGGCCGGACTGCCGCCGAAGAATCATACGAAAAACTCAAAGACCTCTTGTTTGATACCGACATGGTTTTCATTACTGCCGGCATGGGTGGCGGCACTGGCACTGGCGCTTCGCCAATCATTGCCGAAATTGCCAAAGAAACCGGCGCCCTAACAGTGGCGGTGGTCACTAAGCCTTTTGCTTTCGAAGGCGTCAGGAGAATGCAAACTGCCGAGGAAGGTATTGATGGCCTCAAAGACGCGGTTGACACCTTAATTGTCATCCCCAATCAGCGCCTAATGGAAGTCGTAGACAAAAAAATGACTTTGTTGGACGCTTTCCGTTTGGCAGATAACGTTCTTGGCCAAGGCGTGCAAGGAATTTCTGATCTTATCACTGTTCCGGGGTTGATCAATGTTGACTTTGCTGATGTCAAAACCATCATGACCGAATCAGGTTCCGCTCTGATGGGAATCGGTGAGGCCAGCGGCGAAAATCGTGCTGCCACCGCGGCCAGAATGGCTGTTTCATCGCCATTACTTGAGGTTTCTATCGACGGCGCTAAAGGCATTCTTTACAACGTCATTGGTGGCGAGGACATGACCATGAGCGAGGTTTCTGACGCCTCCACCATTATTTCTCAAGCAGCAGATCCTGATGCCAATATTATCTTTGGTGCCACTATCGATGAAAACATGGGTTCAAATATTAAAATCAGCGTCATTGCTACCGGCTTTGATGACCGGCAAATGGGTTACGCTTCCAGCCGAAAATCCTTATTTGGCGCTTATTCCCGTGATTCTCGAGTCAGAATCAAGCAACAAGCCCAACAAGACGATGATGAAGAAGCGGACTTAGAACAAACCAGAATTGACCGAGCTCCTCAAGGTTTCACCCAACCCCTCACCGCTTCCCAAATCATGACCAACAAGCCGCAAGACCCATTCGTCAAATCCCAAGCTTTTGGAGACGATCTTCATAAACCCAACGGCCTCAAGCAACCAGAGGAAGAAGAAACTGCCACCGACAGCTTTGACAACCAAGAGTTTGAAGACGAATTCGAGATCCCGGCCTTCATGCGCAAGAAAAAATAGTTATTCTCTGGAAAAATAGCCTAGCAACTCATTAATTGACTGAGAAATTTCATCTACCATAAAGAGATGTCTGTTATTATGAATGATTTCATCAGGCAAAGAATCATAATCTGACGCGATCTCATCCAAAATTTGCCAAAAAAGTTCTTTTTCTCTCTTGCCCATTTTATTGGCTTCGGCAGCTTGCTTAATTATTTTTAAGTTCCGCAACCTCAGAGCAGAACGCATTCTCAACACATGAATTGACAGAGCTTGCTCTAAATCATCAATTGTTTGAATCAGTTGCTTGTCTGTTAATTGTTTAGTAATGTTCGCCAATTCATAAAACCGAGTTATTGTTCTTTCACTTTCTTTAGAAAAAGTTTGCTCTGGGCTTTGGACTATAAACATTTTCCTAATCGCAGCAAAAAGGCGCTGAATTTCGTTTAAATCCAAATTTTGCGGATTAAAGGCTTCTCTATCGTTGCGATTTTTTTCCCTATCTCTAAAAAAACTCATATATTTCAAAAGTATACAGACATCATTAATAACGTGCTATAATTAGGTAGTTAAAGTATAAAGGCGTTTGAGCTGAGTCATCACTTAGCAAGCCGGCTGAAGAAACCTAAAACGGAAGTAGAACAGCCCGGGTAAGCCCGTAACAGCCGGAAATAAGTAAAAACAGAGGTGGTACCGTCTAAAAGACCCTCCTGCGTTCATTAAATCAGTGGATGCAAGAGGGTTTTTTTGATACCAAAAATAAGGAAACAATGCTAAAAGAAAAAGAGCTGTCGCGCAACCCCAACTTCCCAGAGATGGAAAAATCCGTTCTAGCATATTGGGAAAAAACAGCTGCTTTCAAAAAGCAGGTGGAGATGCGCCCAAAAGACAAACAGTATGTCTTTTATGACGGCCCTCCCTTTGCCACCGGTTTGCCTCACTATGGCCACTTGCTTGGTTCAACCTCCAAGGATGTCATTGCCAGGTATTGGGCCATGAAAGGTTATCGGGTGGAAAGAGTTTGGGGCTGGGATTGTCATGGCTTGCCTATAGAAAACATGATCGAGCAGCAGCTGGGTATTAAAGGTGGTAAAAAAGGCATTGAAGAGCTGGGTATTGCTAAGTTCAACGCCGCCTGCCGAAAAGAAGTAATGAGACTTGATCAAGAGTGGGAGAGAATTATTGCCAGACTGGGTCGCTGGGTGGACTTTGCCAACAACTACAAAACCATGGACGCCGATTATATGGAATCGGTTTGGTGGGGTTTTAACCAGTTACACGAAAAAGGCCTGATTTATGAAGGCCGCAAGGTAGTGATGTACTGTCCGCGTTGTGCCACGCCGCTGTCAAATTTTGAGATCGCCATGGATAACTCTTACGAAATGGTCGAGGATTATTCCCTGGTGGTTAAATTTAAGGCTAAGGAGGCTGAAAATGAGTTTTTCTTAGCCTGGACTACTACTCCCTGGACTTTGCCGGGAAATGTTGGCTTGGCTGTTGATCCTGACGCTCGCTATATTCAAGTTGAAGTCAATCACGAGCTGCTCTGGCTGGCCGAAAAAAGGCTGGAGACGCTCTTAGCAACTACAGAGTACCAAATTGTTAAAACTGTTCAAGGCAGCGAGTTGGTGGGCCAAGCTTACGAACCTCTTTTTCCATACGTAGAAACACACCGGACTGAAAACGCCTGGACTATTTTGCCCGCAAGCTTTGTTAGCCTGGAGGAAGGCTCAGGCATTGTGCATACCGCGGCTATTTATGGTGAAGATGACTACGCCTTGGCGCTTGAATATGATTTGCCGCTGGTTCCCACCCTGGATGACAACGGTAAATTTAAAGATTTTGTCGAGCTGGTGGCCGGACAATTTTATAAAAAAGCGGAAGAGGCCATCAATGAGAATCTAACCAGTCGCGGTCTGATGTTTAAACTCGAGCGCTTTGAGCACTCTTATCCGTTCTGTTACCGCTGCGGTACGCCACTCTATTACAGCGCCGTTCCGGCTTGGTTTATCAATATCGGCAAAATGCGAGATCAGTTGTTAGAGCAAAATGAAAACATCAACTGGTATCCTGACCATTTAAAGTACGGCCGTTTTGGCAAGGGCATAGCCACCGCGCCGGATTGGAATATTTCCCGCTCTAGGTATTGGGGCACTCCCATGCCTGTTTGGCGCGACGAAGTTAGTGGCAAGTATCGCGTCATTGCCTCGAGAGATGAGTTGAGAGCGTGGGCGGTTGATCCCAGCGCCGCGGACAACCTTGACGACATTCACCGGGAGTTTATCGATGACATTGAGATTTGGGTGGATGATGACAAAACCATCAAAGGCAGAAGAATTCCGGAAGTTTTTGACTGTTGGGTTGAGTCCGGCTCGATGCCTTTTGCTCAAAGGCATTATCCGTTCGCGAATAAGCAAAAGTTTGAGGCCACTTATCCCGCTCAATTTGTCAGTGAGTACATTGCTCAAACCAGGGCTTGGTTTTACACCATGCACGTAGTGTCGGTGGGCATTTTTGGCAAAAACGCTGTGGAAAACATTCTCACTACCGGCACCATCATGGCAAAGGACGGCTCAAAAATGAGTAAGTCCAAAAAGAACTTTCCAGATCCCATGGACCTAATCAATAAATATGGGGTAGATAGTTTGAGGCTTTATTTAATGAGCTCGCCAGTAATGAAGGCGGAAAGCTTCAATTTCAACGAAAAAGAAGTGGGCGATATTCGCAAAAAAGTCTTCAATATTTGGTACAACTTGTTCGCTTTTTATAATCTCTATGCTGGCGACGAGCAAGCCAGCCTTGACCAGGCTCCTCAATCCAACGATATCATGGATAAATGGGTCTTAAGCAGGTTAAACACCGTCACCAAACAAGTGCTTGGACACATGGATGATTATGATGTGGTTCGCTCATCAAGAGTTTTGATGGATTATGTTGACGAGCTTTCAACTTGGTATCTGCGCCGTAGCCGAGATAGATTAAGAAACAGTGATAACTCAGCCATTTCCGCCCAAGTATTCGGACACGTGCTGCTGAGACTGGCTCAGTTGGCAGCGCCTTTCACACCTTTTTTCAGTGAGTGGCTTTATCACCAAATGACCGATGGCAACACCAGCATTCATCACACCGATCTGGCAAAGGCCAATGAGCAACTAATTGATCCCGGGCTGGAAGAAGCAATGGCAGTCATCAGGAAAGTGACTGAAAAAACTCACTCTGCCAGAAAAGAAGCTGGAATTAGGGTTCGGCAGCCGTTGGCTGAAGTTCGGGTGAGCTTTCCCAATCCTCAGCCCGCCGATGAGCTTTTGGAAGTGCTGATGGATGAGGTCAACGTTAAAGCGGTGAGTTGGGTTCAGCATGCCGACAGAAACGAGGTTGAGTTAAATCTTGAAATTTCTCCCGAGTTGGCAGCTGAGGGTGAAGCCAGAGAGCTGATGCGCCAGATTCAAAAACTCAGAAAAACCGCCGGTTTGGCAATCAATCAACAAGCCGCTGTGACCGCTCCCAGTTGGCCGGAAAGTTGGCAGCCTGAGATTGAAGCAAAAACCAACTCAAAACTAATGAGAGGTGCAGAGCTGGCGCTGGTTGAGTAGCAACGCCATTAACACTACAATAGCGGCATGAGGATGTGGTTTTTGCCCGCGATCTTTATCCTGTTTGCCTTGATTAGCGTCTTGACTTTGTCAAGCATTGCCCCGGAACTAGCTCCCAGGCAGTTTTTTTTCTTTTTGGCCGGCGGAGTAATTTTTTATCTCGTCTCAAAGCTGAGATTTGGAACAATCGAAAGACTGAGTCCGCTGGGATACGCAACCACTATCTTCCTGCTTATCCTGACCCTGATCATCTCCTTACAAACTAGAGACACTTCCCGTTGGATTGATGTAGCCGGTTTATTCAGACTACAACCATCGCAGTTGGCCATACCGGCAGTCGGACTTTTAACCAGTCATTTAATTCGCACCAGGTCGATGGCTAAATGGTCGCAGTTGTTTTTGATCCTAGTGATAGTTTTGATTCCGGCTATCCTCATTTTGATCGAGCCCGACCTAGGCACTACCCTGGTATACCTGGCCTGTCTGGGCACGGGTATTTATTTCAGCGACATCAGGCCGCGACAAATTTTAATTTTGCTTTCAAGCGCCGTGGTTGTGGGAGCTTTATCTTGGATGTTCATCCTCGAACCATATCAAAAACAAAGAATATTTTCCTTTATGGGCAGCGGTGAAAACACCACCAGTACTCAATTAACCACTCAGTACAACGCCAGACAATCACTCATTGCCGTTGGCTCCGGACAAATGGCTGGCAGGGGCTTGGGTCAGGGAGTGCAATCTCATCTTAGGTTTTTGCCGGAAAGACAAACTGATTTTATCTTTGCTTCCTTGGCTGAGGAGTTCGGCTTCATTGGTTCCGCCCTGATCATTTCCCTCTATTTCTTGATCTTTACATTCCTACTTTATATTGGTATCCAAGCTGAAAGGGTGAGCGCTCAAATTTTTTGTTTCATTACTGCCGCCATGATTTTGATCCAAACCACCATCAATATTGGGATGAATATTGGCATTTTACCGATCACCGGCCTAACCCTGCCGCTGCTTTCGTACGGAGGCAGCTCGCTGATTTCTATTGCCGGCATGTTTGGTGTGGTACAAACCATCACCAAGAACCAAAGTAAAAAGATCTCTCTACATTTGCGTTGATTCAATTTTCTCTCTTGTATGGTATAATTCTTCTTCGTTGTCCTACCGCTGGGTGACCATGCTTCGTAGGAAAGTATTAAACAACCAAGGAGTACCATGTACGCGATTATTAGGCTTACGGGCAAGCAATTTAAAGTAGAGCAGGGCGACAAAATTATTGTCGACAGATTGGCAGAAGAAGAGGGTAAAACCATTACTCTGACCGAAGTTTTGCTCATCAGCAAAGACGGTAAAACCACTGTGGGCGCTCCTCTGATTGATAAGGCCAGCGTCAAGCTCAAAGTCCTCGAGCACTTGAAAGGTGATAAAATCAGAGTGGCTAAATACAAGGCCAAGTCGCGTTATCGCAAAGTTTATGGCCACCGCCAGCTGCAAACCGCTCTGGAAGTAGTGGCTCTCAGCGTTAAGTAGCGCTGTCCTGAATACTAACCAAAGGTTGTCCTCTCAAGGAGCGGACGTCAATATGTCAACTTATTTATTTCAATTGGGCAATACCCCGGAATTATCTTTGGCCGAACTTGAAACGGTTTATCCTCAACTAAATTTCGTGAGGCTGATTACTGCCGTTGTTTCGGCAGAGCTTCAGTCAGACACTCAAGCTGAAGAAATTCTCAACAGAGTGGGCGGCACCATCAAAATCATCAAGGTTTTGGCTGAAAAACCCAACGCTGCTGCGGAAGATTTAAGCGACACCATCGTTGAGTTGCTCAGTACTGAAAGCAAAGTCCAGTTTGCTATCTCAGAGCTTGGCAGGGATCATCTGCCGGTTATTGATGCTGCTGAAATTAAAAGTCTGCTTCAAGCTCAAGGTATTAAAGCCAGATACCGGGAAGATTCCAGATATGGCTTGTCGGCTGCTATTTTACTGAATAATAAAAAAATCCGCGAACTTTACGTGGTGCAGACGCCGGACATTACCCTAGTTGCGGAAACTATAGCGGTACAAAATATTGATGATTGGACCAACCGCGACCGCAACAAACCCTACGCAGATGCTAAAAAAGGCATGTTGCCTCCTAAAGTAGCCCGAATGATGGTAAATTTGGCTGTTGGCGCTAGTAATGAGGGTGTTTTGCTCGATCCTTTCTGCGGCTCGGGAACGGTGCTTATGGAGGCGATGATGCTTGGTTTTACTGTGATTGGCAATGATCAAGACTCGGCCGCGGTGACAGGCACGCAAGCAAACCTGGCTTGGCTGAGCAATGAATACAGCCTCAACCAAAATTTTACTGTTCTGGCCCAAGACGCCACCAGGTTGAACTTACCTCAAAAGCAAAAAGTTGATTATCTCGTTACTGAACCATTTTTGGGCAAACCCAACCCCAACCCAGCCAAGCTTCCCTTTATTTTTACCGGCCTCGAGAGGCTATACTTGGGAGCGTTTAGGCAATGGGTGAGCTTGCTCAAAGACGAGGCTAGTTTAGCTGTCGTTTTCCCTTATGTTGAAGCTAATTTTAAAGGCGAAAAAAGGGTCTTTTCTCTCGAGAGTTTAATTGACAAGCTCCAAAAATTGGGTTACACTACCACTTCTCAGTCCATCATGTACCGCCGTCCCGGCGCTGTAGTACAAAGGCAAATCTATCAGTTTAAATTTAACCAACAGTAATTGAGAAAATTAGGAAAATAACAAATGTCAAAAGTCAAAGCATCGGGTAAAGTTGCCCAACAATCACAACGAAAACGCCATGGCAAAAGGCTGGGCGTTAAAAAATTCGGGGGTGAGGTAGTTATCCCCGGCAATATCATTGTCAGACAACGCGGAGCCAAGTACAAGGCAGGCGATGGCGTGGGTATGGGTAAAGACCACACCATTTTTGCTTTGGCAAAAGGCGCCGTGGCCTTTGGCAAGCGCTACGGCAAAACTGTAGTCAATGTTATTGCGACTAAATAGACCTGTTGCTATACTGAGGACATATGGCCAAACAATCTCAAAGCATCCAACTGCTCTCGGTGGCTGTCTTGCAACCGAATCCTTTCCAGCCCAGGAACAAACTACAAAAAGACGACTTGCAAGAGCTGGCTGATTCAATCCGGCAGCACGGCATTCTCGAGCCTTTATTGGTAGCTCACACACCTGCCGGTTATCAGATTATCGCCGGCGAAAGACGCTGGCGCGCGGCCCAAATGGCCGACCTTGATGAAGTCCCCGCCATCATCAAAGAGTGCACTCCCAGAGAAATGTTAGAGATGGCGCTAATTGAAAACGTTCAGCGCACCGATCTAACACCGATGGAAAGAGCCTACTCGTTTCAGCAGTTGATTCGCGAATTCAATTTTAGCTCAGGTGAAATTGCCAAAAGAATCAGTAAATCGGTAGCTTACATCAGCAACTCTTTGAAGCTGTTAGAGCTGCCTGATGCCATCAAAGACGGCTTAGTGAGCGGCTTGATTACCGAAGGGCATGCCCGGGCTATTTCCGGCATTCCCGACGCACCTACCATGATTCAAGCCTACAAACAAATCTTGAAGGAAGACGCTTCTGTCAGACGCGCCGAAGCTATCGCCCGAATTTTCCGGCGCCAGGGTGGGCCGTCCATCGATCCTAAAAAGAAAAAAGTTTACCAGGAAAGCAACGAACGAGTGATGCAGTGGGCTAAAAGTATTCAGTCAATCACCTCGGAAAAAACCAAAATCAGGCTCAGTCGTTCCTCGCGGCTTACTAGAATTACTATCACCCTTTATGGCCAACCGGAAGATACTCAAAAAGATCTCGAAAAACTAATTGAGGTCACTAACGCCAACCTTAATAATTAGCAGATTCAATCAGGCCAATTTTTTCTGCCGGCCAGTAACGAAAAAAGGCTTTACCCACAATGTTGCTGCGCGCAATCGGCCCCCAAGAGCGAGAGTCGCTGGAATGTTCACGATTATCACCCACCACAAAGTACTCATCCGGCCCCAACACCACTTTTCTATCCCGGGTAAAAGCGCCTGCCGAGGTTTCGTAAGTATCGGGAATATATGTTTCCAGCAGCTTTTCGTCGTTAATATACAAGCCGTTGCTTTTGACCTCTACACTTTCCCCGGGTAAAGCAATAATTCTTTTAATAAAATCACAGCCTGTTCCGGCCGTGCAATTGGCAGGTTCCGGTGCATGAAAAACAATCACGTCACCCCGCTTGGGTTCTCCCACCCGGTAACTCACCTTATCCGTAAGCACATACTCGCCGCTTTCAAATGACGGCAACATCGACTGACCATTAACTTGGTGCGGCTGGACTAAAAATAAGTAAACTACTAAAAAAAGCGACAGTCCGATCACAATCGTTTCAACTAAATCCAAAAAAAAGCTGCTCACAGATTTGAAGAGACTTGTCATACTGTGACATTATGAACTCGGAAACTCTCATATTCAAGCGCAAGTACTTCTGGGTTATACTGAAGGCATGGGCTACACCAAAAACGCTATTTCGGGGTTCAGTTGGCACACTTTGCTCAAGGTGCTGAGCATGGTTGCCACTCTGCTCAAAATTTCAGTGCTGGCCAGACTATTGAGTCCTAATGATTTTGGGCTTTTCTCGCTAATCATGATTGCTTTTGGTATTGTGGAAGCCGTTACTCAAACTGGAGTTAATCTCACTATTATTAACTCTGAGCGAAAAGTGCAGTACTTTCTCAACTCAGCCTGGGTTATAGCCATTATCCGCGGCTTTATTATGGGTATTATCATGCTGATTTTGGGGGTTTTAATGACCAATTATTACCACGAGCCGCAGCTCTCGTTCTTGGTTGCCGTCACTGCTTTGGTGCCGGTGATCAAAGGTTTCATCAACCCTTACATTGTCATTATGCAAAAGGAGTTCAGGTTTTTCAAAGACAGTCTTTACCGGTTTTCCTTGGTGGCGGTTGATGTTTTGTTGGCCATCATTTTTGGACTGATGCTCCAGTCAGTGATGGCGATGGTTTTGGCACTGATAGGCGCGGCTATTTTTGAAGTCATTATTTCTTTTGTTTTCTTCAAAGAGCGCCCGGCGTTTCAATACATTCACAGCCGGGGGAGAGTTATTCTTAATAATGCCAAAGGTTTGTCGGTGTCGGCAGCGCTCAGTTATGTCCATGAAAACATTGATGATCTGATTATCGGCAAGCTGGCAGGCACTTACAACCTGGGTTTGTATCATAATGGTTATAGCTTGGCTCACAAAACCAATTACGAACTTTCCAAAGCTGTGCAACACACTACTTTGCCGGTTTTTTCAAAAATAAAAAATGATGGTGAAAGACTGAGAAAAGCTTTTATCAAAACCTCAGTGGGCGCTTTGTTTTATGTTTTAGTAGCTTCGGTGCCGCTGCTGCTTTTTCCGGAGCAAATCGTAGATATCATTTTAGGCGATCAGTGGTTGGCAGTGGTGCCAATGCTGCCTTGGTTGGTGGGAGCAGGCTTGATTCACAGTTTTAACAACACCGCTTACAACCTGTTTTACGCCAAGGAAAGATTTGTGATCATCAACATGCATTTGTTTTTAACTATCGCCCTGCTGGTTTTGCTGCTACTTTACCTCACCACTACTGCGGGGATTTATGGCGCCGCCATGGCTATTTTTTACTCGCGCCTCTTGACCCTTCCTTTTATCTTGGTGGCAATAGTAAAATCGCTTAGAGAACCACAGAGATAAATTTATGCCACTTAGCATTATTATCATTACCAACCGCAACGATCAGAGGTTTCTGAAAAGTTTGGAGTCCGCCCAGTTTGCTGATGAAGTGCTGATCATTGATAACGCCAGCGGTAACGATTGGCAGAAATTAAGTCAGAAGTTTCATTTTAAAGTTGAAAGTCTGCCGGGCAAAATCAATAATTTCGCCGATGTGAGAAATAGCGCTATGGATAAGGCAAAAAATCAGTGGGTAATGTTTTTAGATAGTGACGAAGTGCTATCAAAAGGAGCCGGAAGCAAAATTGAACCAGTGCTGGCTAATCAAAATGCTGACGGAGCCATGATTACCAGGACAGATATTTTTCTGGGCAAGGAGCTGAGGTTTGGTGAAACCGGATCCAAAAAAATGCTCAGAATTTTTAAAAAAGATTTGGCTCATTTTAACCGGGCGGTGCATGAAGTGGCTAAAGTGGGCGGTACAGTGGTGGAAACCGAGATCGAAATTAAACACTATGCTCACAATACCATTAGCGAATTTATTGCCGATATCAGTTGGTATGCTGAAATAATTGCCCAGCAGCGTTTGATGAATAAGCCTGAATTACTGCTGAAACTGGTTTTTTACCCTTCCGGAAAGTTTGTCTTTAATTATTTTTTCAAACTGGGTTTTCTTGATGGTTGGCGTGGATTGGTCTACGCGGTTATTATGAGTATTCACTCTTTCAGTGTCAGAGCCTTTATTTATGAACAAAACAAAAAAGTCCCATCAGCTGCTTAAACACTTTTTTATTTTAATTGTGCTGGTTTTTTCATTGGGACAACTGCAAAGATTTCAGCTCACTCCCAACATTGCAGTTTATGCTCACGATTTACTGATTTTTGCCTGGTTGAGCTGGTTTGCGATTGTCAATAGAGCCATGATTGGCACTTATCTTAAATTCATTGTTGATTGGTTCCATAGCTACCGACTTATAGCCATGCTAGTAATTTGGGTCTTGGCCGGCATGGTTTTACACTTTGTTGTTTCCGGCTTTGTTGATTTGCATCCCTTCCTTTACTTGCTCAGAGCGATGATGTATCTCGCTTTGGCTCTGGCATCGAGAAAAGTTTTAAGGCCGTATTATCTGCGCTCGTTCTGGACCACTGCCGGTTTGATCATTCTTGCCCTTGGTTTGTTGCAGTATATTTTGCTGCCTGATATGAGATTTCTATTTATTTTTGGCTGGGATGATCACTATTACCGTTTAATCAGCAGCTTGTTTGACCCTGCCTTCACCGGCATGATTCTGGTTTTCTGTTTTGCTTACTTTTACTCCCTCAATTTCTATCCGGAAGAAGAGCAGCGTCACTTGAATTTTCTGCAAAAACCATTTTTCAAAATTTTAACGCTGTTACTGATTGCCAACGGCATTTTGCTGACATACTCTCGCTCTAGTTTGCTGGCCTTTGGTATTATGGTTGGCTTGTTGGGATTGGCAGCTGCCAGAAACATTTGGCGGCGGCGGCAAAGCAGTTGGTGGAAAAGAAAGTTTATCCTCACGGCTTTAGTTATGCCACCAATCATGTTCGGGGTATACCTAGCCGCTCCTAAGCCTGGTGGCCTGGGAGTAGATATGCTGCGTTCGGAAACTGCCCAAGCCAGAATTGATAATTCCGTCGCCGCTGTGACTCGAACCACTCCCAAAACTTTAATTATCGGTGAAGGACTTTTCACACCCACACTTACCAGCAGTAGCATTATTGGCATCAATCACGCTCGGGTGCCGGATAATCTCTTGGTGATGTTGCTCACCGCGGTTGGCATCCCTGGTTTGTTCTTGAGTTTATACGGGCTGCTGGCGCTGGGTCTTTATTTGTATCGGCATGACAAAATACTTTTCAGCGCTTATCTCGGCTTGTTGATCCACGCCCAGTTCAACAACACCCTGCTGCAACCTTTTGTGCTTTTGTATTTTCTAGGAGGAATTAGTAGTATCAACCACCTGGCTAATAGCGGAAACGCACGCTAAGCTCGATTTCCGTGAGGTTGCCCGCTTGGTCTGTAGCTTGAAAACTCAGGTCATTTTCGCCTTCATCCAACCTAATTTGGGTGGAAAAACTGCCGTCATTATTAACATAAGCCGACCTACCATTGATCAGCATGCTGGCCCTAGGCTCAGTTTTGCCGGAAATTCTGAAGTTCTCGTTTTCCTTGCCAATAATTTCTTGGCCATTTTGTAGATTATCCAGCTCAATGAAAGGCTTAGTAGTATCTAAATAAACAACTTGCCTTCTGCTCAGCGCCGACTCATTACCAGCGGCATCAGTAGCATAGGCCTCGATAATATTTTCTCCTTCTTGCAAGGTAATGTTGATCTTGAAAGTCCGGTCCTCACCAATGATGGTTTCTGCCACTCTTCGAGAGTTAATCAGCAAAACCAGCTCGCTGCCTGCCTCACCATCTCCAGTCAGCTCAATTCTGGATTCAGTAGTGGCATCAAACGGCACAATCACTCGAGGCGGCTGAGGCGGAATAGTGTCGGTCAGCTCAAAGGGGTTGGTGTTAAGCATTGAGTTGATCAGACTAATAAACCCAGGCAAGACCAGAAATAAAAACAGCCCGGAAATAATTAAAGCTATGCCACCAAACACCATAGTTTGGCGCAGCATTTTCTGTTTTTCCCTTTTGATTACTCGAGAAGTGGCTCTGCGACTATTTGCCATATATTGTGTAGTATATCAGTTTGTGGGTGGGTTCAATAGGGAGCCGAGAAGGGGATTCGAACCCCTGACCTACGGTTTACGATACCGCCGCTCTACCAGCTGAGCTATCTCGGCGAATTTCAGTGAAAGTATATCATGAGCCAGGCCTTTGTTATAACTGTTATAATCGGAACCGAGTGCCAAAAAAATCAATTGTCCAGCTGGCTCCTTTTTACTTTCCCCACCTTGGCGGCGTTGAAAAACATCTTTTGAAGGTGAATCGGGAGCTGCAACAACGAGGTTACGACATTGCTGTCATTACTCAGCAACATTTGCCTGACTTGCCGCTGAAAGAAAAAGTTGAAGGTAGTGTGGTTATCCGCCTGAAAACCTCTGGGGGATCCCATGGCAGCTGGATCCGTAAAACAAAGTACAAATTAAGTATTTGGCAAGGCGTTTTTAACCATTTGCCTCTACTCAGAAAAGCAGAGATCATCCAAATACACGATGTTTTCTTCTGGTTGTTACCATTTCTTGTTTTCCTGCCGCGAAAAAAATTATTCATGACTTTTCATGGCTATGAAGGCGGAGAGAAAATTGGCAGCCGGCAGCGTTTTTGGCACCAGCTTGCCAGCAAATTAACTCAAAACAATCTTTGCATCGGCGCTTTTCACCAGCGGTGGTACGGCGTACAACCAGGACAAATTTCCTATGGCGCTGTTGCCACCAGGCCAACGCCACCCAAAAAGCAGCCTCGTCGTCGTCTGGTTTTTATCGGCCGGCTTCATCCGGACACCGGCATTATGGCGCATCTTGAAGCTTTGAAAATTTTACAAAACAAAAACCCAAAGTACCGACTCGATGTTTATGGCGATGGTCCACAAATGCCAGTGGCGGCGGCATATACTAAAAAACACCGGCTCAACGCTGTTTTTCATGGTTTTAGCCATAAAACCGAGGAGTTAGTGGGAAAATACCAGGTTGCCTTCGTTTCCGGTTATCTCAGCATTCTGGAAGCCTTGGCCGCAAAAACCCTGCCAATTTGTTTTTATGATAATAATTTAAGAAAAGAGTACTTGGAATCTACGCCGTTCAGCCAGTGGCTAATCAAGGCCAGCAATCCTCGGCAAATCGCCCAAGCTGTTTTAAATGATGAGCAGTTGCACCAAAAAGCTGTTTCGTGGGCAAAAAAGCAGAGCTGGACAAAACTGACCAACAATTATCAACAACTTTGGTATCAAACCAAGTCTTCTTCCTCCAATTAGATGTATGGAAAATCATTAAAGTAAGATAAAATGTTTGAGTTATGCAAACAGCAATTTCCTGGCTTGAATCACTAGCCCAACAAATTCCGGTCACTTGGTTCGTTTTCTTGGGCGCGCTCATTGAAGAGGTCATCGCGCCGATTCCATCACCGCTGGTGATGATGTTGGGCGGATCAATTGCCGCTAGCCAGAACAGTCCGCTTTCGTTTTTGCTGTTGCTAACCCTGATTGGCTCGCTGAGCAAAACTTTGGGAAGCTTGATCATCTACGTGGTGGCTGATAAGGCTGAAAATATTTTTGTGGGCCGGTTTGGTAAATTTTTAGGCGTCTCTCGCTCCGATACTGAAGGCTTGGGGAAGTTTTTAAACAAAAACAACAAAGATAATTTAATGATCTTTCTCTTGAGAGCGGTGCCGATTATGCCCACGGCTCCGGTTTCTGTCATTGCGGGACTAATCAAAATCAAGCTCAAAACCTACCTTTTATACACCTTTCTAGGTTTAGTGGTCAGAAACTTGATCTACCTTTATCTGGGTTATACCAGTGCTGAAGCCATTGAATCTCTCAGCCAAGGCTTTGATAGCCTTGAAAAAATTGGCTACTTCATTTTAAGCATTTTTGGCGGCTTGACTTTGCTTTGGATGTACCGCAAACGCCAAAAGGGCTCATTGCTCTCCACCATAGACAGCGCCTTGAATTACTTCAAAAGAAAAGCCGCTTAATACCAAAACAACAGGTTTTTGTGCAGCATTATTTCCGTGAAAAGAAAAGCCAGATACAAGGCGAATAAGACCAAGCCCTCAACTTTGGAAACAGAGTTTTTGGTGCGGGCAAAGTAGTAAAAGAGCATTAAACCAAAAACTAAAAACAGCAAGCTAACCAGATAACTGTTGCTCAAAATTACCGGTTTGCCATAAATCAGTGTCAACAATCCCAGGAAAAAAGTGTTAAACGCCGCCGAGCCCACATAATTGCCAAACGCCACCTGGTTGCTACGCATCAGGGTTGAGCGCGCTACCATGGCCAATTCAGGAATGTTGGTACCGATGGCAATCAGAAGCAAACTGATCAAAAACGGTGATACATTCAATAATTCTGAGAAAAACAAGGTTTGTTCCACCACAAATTTACTGGCAATAAAAACAGTCGCCAAACCAAACAGCACTTTCAGCAACTCTCTACCCACAGCCACACTGGATTTTTGGCTCATGTGCTTGAGTTTTTCCAGCACACCTCTCTTGGTTTGGACACTAAACATGAGCAGGGCAAAAAGACAAATCGAGATGATGCTGTCAACTTTGCTGACTCGGCCATCCATCGCCAGAATAACCGGCATAGCTACAACTATGAGAGAAGCCAGTAAGTTAAAACCCTGAAACTCGGGTGTAATGCGAATTGGCCGCCCCAAAATCGCCAACAGGGGAATAATCAACATAAAAATCACAATGGAGCCGCCAATAAGATTGCCCACATAAATTTCCGGATCATTTTCAATGACTGCGTTGATGCCAACGGAAAACTCGCTAATCGAGGTGAAAAAGCCCAAAAGCAAAAAGGAAATGGCAAACTGAGATACTCTGATTGTTCTTGAGATTCTTTCAATCGCTTTAATAGCAATACCGGCGCCGATCCAGATACCGGTAAACGACAAAAAGTAAATGAGTATAGGTAGAAACATAGCCTCAATCATAGTATCAATTTTGAAAAACTTTTACTATCTGCATTCCGTCTGAAAGGTCAAGCTTTCACAGCTTTCTCAGTTTTTTTCTGATATTTTCAATGGCGAAATTAATGACGTAGCGAGGCTTGCTAATGACAAAATCATGCGCGTGCAGATAGTTGAAATCATAGCCGCCAAAACCGCGCTTAAAAATAGACAGACTGTAGTAGCGATGACTGGGATCATCGGCAACACCCCAAAAATTGTAGCGTTTCAAGCCACGCCGCTTGGCTTCTTTGATCGCTGCCCACTGAATTAAGTAAGCTCCCGGATACTTTCTGCCGGCCTCGGTGCTGGCGCCATAGTGATAGACGGCTTCTTGGCCGTAAAAAATAATCAGCGCCTGAGCTAAAAGAGTTTTTTCGAAATAGGCCGAGTAGAGCATGGCTTGGTTTTGCCCGGCAAAAGTCTTGAATTGCTCGTGGAGGAATTCGTAAGTAAAAGGAATAAAGTGTTGGCGCCGGGCAGTGGCCAGTTGAATTTCGTAAAAGGTTTTGATGTCTGCGGGGTTGGTGGAGGTAGTAATATTAAGCCCAGTTTTTTGGGCTTTTTTAATTTCGTAGCGAGTGGACTTGCGCATCTGCGCCAAAATTTCTTCTTCCGGCGGAGTAAGATCAAGTTGGTGAGTTAATTCCGCACCCAAGTGCATCGGTGATTTGCTGAACCCAAGCTTGGCAAAAAGTTTGACTGAAAAATCACTTGCTTCTAGTTGCGGTCTGACTCTAACAAAACTACAACCCGTACTTTGGGCCTGGTTTGTAATTTCCTCAACAAAAGCTTTGACTACCAACTGATTATCCCAGTCAATGACCGGTCCGCCTGGTACTGCGAAGTATTTACCGCGCTTGGCTGGTTCAATAATCGACAACATCACTCCCACCAAATGATCTCTCGAATAGAAACCCGCCCGGGCAATCGTTCGCCCCAAGTTTTCCTGAAAAACGCCCCAATACCAAGATTGCAAAAAACTAGCTTCTGGCCTTTGCGCCAAGAATTCTTCCCAAACGTGTTCGCTGCTAATTGGTTTAACGGTTATTTCCGGCATGAGCTACGAGTTCCGCTAGCGCTTTGGCTGCTGCTACGCTCACATTGGCGTGAGTGGGTAAATTAATAATTTGAGCTGTAATTCGCTCGGCAATCGGACATTGATGAGTATAAGTTGTTTTCCGGAGATACTTTCGCGGACCAATAGGAGCATCATACCAAATGTCGGCAAGATGATAGTGTTTATTTTTGAGCAAGGCTAGCAGCGCCGAGCGATTATTTACCAAAACCGGCAAGCGCAAACAACTCCCGTTCCGAGCACCCTCACGCGTAGTAGCCGGCACCATTTCTTCCGGCAGATTTTCTAGATAAACTTGAGTGATGGTTTGCCGGTGTTTGATTGTTGCCGGCATTTTTTTCAGCAACGAAAGCGCCAGCCAACATTGCCAGGCAGGCAAATCGTGAAAACCGCCGCCAGCGTCGTTCATTGGCTTTGACAAAAGGTTAAATTTATCAAAAAGCCGATGTAAAACCTTGCCTGCTTGCAGGCGGTAGGTTTTTCTAATTATCCAGGTGAGCAGGGGATGAAAGCGGTCTCTTAATTGCATCTTTAAGGAAATTTGCTTGGTAGTGAGCGCAGCCAAATCAGGCAAAAATTTTGGCTGGCGAACGATCAGCGCCCCACCGGAAACACTATCAATAACTTTGTCTTGACTGAAAGAAAGCACTACAAAATCACCAACACTGCCAGCCTCCCTGCCGTCACTATAAACTGTCCCAACACTGTGAGCCAAATCTTCAATCAAAACGAGGCCATGTTGCTCGCACACAATTTTGATCTCCGGCACTTGAGCCGGAAAACCCAAGCTGTTCTGCACCATCACCGCCTTAATCTTGGGGTTGCGTTTAACAGCTTTTTTCAGAGTTTGGGCAGAAAAATCCAGGCTAGTTTCATCGATATCGAGATACTCGATTTCCAGCCCTTGCTCAACTATAGCTTGATAAACCGCGTAACAAGTAAAGCCATTAATAGCCACCACAGCGCCTCGGGGCAACGCCGCCAGTTGCAAAGCCAAACTCAAAGCCTCCCTGCCTTTGTAAAGCAACTTCGCCTTGCCCTGATATTTATTCTCGAGGTAATTTTCCAGTTCTTGAACATACTCATTTTTATTGCGAATCAAAAGAGATCTCGCTGCTTGAGAAAAACTCACAAAACTAGAGCCGAGAGAGTTGAAAATCATATTTTTGCTTGATTATTAACAATAATAGCCGCTGTTTCTTGCGGGTGAGAAAACTGAGGAGCGTGTTTGGCAGCGGGTAGAGTTACCAGTTTCGCTTTTGGCAGCGCCGCTTGCATAGTTTGCCCGTCGCTGAGCGGAGTAACCCTATCTTTTTCGCCCCAGACTAGCAAAGTCGGGATATTGATATCAACAAGCAGCGGCACCATATCCACCGAAATCAGGTTAATCATGGTCTGCTTCATGATTGGAGAAGCTTGGTAATAATCCCGCTCACGGGCGAACGTGTAGAGGATCTTTTTGAGTTTTTCTGAAGGAGCCAGCAGTTTGCCAGCTTTTGCCAGCCACTTAAAAAAGGTTTTTTTCGCTCTTGTTTTCAGGTCCTTATGAATCACCCCCGCGCTGGCAATCAGGATCAGTGATTGTACTTTATGAGGAAAGCGGTGGGTGTAGGCTAAAGCTAAACGGCCGCCATTGGAGTGACCCAAAAGAATGGGTTTCTCTCGAGAATCCAGCAGCTTGTCCAGCCAAGCTATGTAATCGTCAAGCGTCCAGACTTTGTCGATAGCTTGGGTCAAACCGGGAACCGCCAGCAGCTCACACTCGTACCCATGTTTTTCCATGGCATCAATAAAATCCCGCCACTTATCAAGCGAGTAGGACCAGCCGTGAAGAATAATCATTTTTGTTTTTTTAGTCATCCTAACCCCCAGTGCCGGCGCCTTTTCTGCCAAACTTTCTCCCGCCGGCAAAGCTGTTTTGCGTCTGTTTGATCGAGTAAAAGCTGCTCAATAATTCCTTCCAAAAACCGTGAGCCTTTGAAAAAAATTGTTTCTCCGCCTTTAAGCGTATCACGTATATGAGCCAGCGCTTCTTTTGGTTCGAGAAAAGTAATTGTTTTTGTTTGGTCAAGAAGCGGCACGGTGTGTTTTTGCAATCGGGGACCGATCAGAATAATTTTATCAAACTTTTCTTGTGCCAACAGTTTGCCCAACTTTTGGTGCTCTTCAGCCTCCTGCTGCCCCAGCTCAATCATATCCCCAAGCACCACCCATTTACTATCCGCTTTGAGACTGGCAAAAAGCTCCAGCATCGCTCTCACTGAGTCATAATTAGCATTATAACTACTGTCAATAAGAGTAGTGTTTTTTATGCCCGCAAAAACCGAGCTTCTGCCCGGAGGTAGAGTAAAATTTTGGTAATTATAGTCATAAGCAAGATCTAGCTCCAGACACACGCTTAGACACATGGCAAGCGAAAGCCAGGTGTCTTTGGGCAGCAGCGAGCCGGTGAAGCTATGTTTTCGATTATTGATCAAAAACCGGGTGCCGTTTGTGCTAATTTCGTATTTGTTCAGCCAAATTTTTTCTTGGTAGCTTTCGATTTGGGCTTGAGAGCGGCTGACTTCTGCCTTGATCAACTTAGAGTCACCGTTGATGTACGCTTTCTGCTTGGTTTTGGCTAAGAAATAGCCAAACTCATGACTAACAGCCGCTTCAATAGAAGTGAATTCGCCGCTTTTGAGTTGAGAAGCAAAATTTTCTGTATGAGTACGGGAAACGTTGAGCCAAAGAGTCATATCCGGACTGAGCAAATCGGCAAGAAATTTGCCTTCATCCGGCCGGTCGCAATCGGCTTCAACAATATAAATCTTTTCCTTGGGTAGAGGAGTGAGAAGCGCCAGCGGCGCTCGTATGAAAAGCGCCGGCCATTCAAGCAAGCCAAATGACTGCCTGGAAATATCAAGAATATGAAAAGGAATGCCAAAGGCGCTGTTGGCCAGGTGAGAGTAGCGCGCCCGCTCACCCACTTGAGACTGCAACAAATGAAGCAGCGTCGTTTTACCATTGGAAGCGGTGATGACGATTAAATACGGCCGCCATCTTTTCAGTCTCAGCCGCGCCCAGAACTTAAAATAGCCGGCAAATAAAAAATAATACCGCTGCTTCAATTTTTTAAACACAAGGCAATTGTAGCAAACCGCCGGCAACTATGATAATCTTAATCTTAGAAAGGAGCCTATTATGAAGCTATTTATTACTTTAATTTCAAGCGCCATTGCCGTGGCCGTAGCTAGTTATATTGTCCCCGGGGTAGTGGTAGCCAGTTTTGCGACCGCTATTTTGGTGGCTATTGTTTTGGGTGTGATTAACGCCGTGATTCGGCCGGTTGTTACCTTCCTGACTTTGCCGGTTAATCTGCTGACACTCGGGTTGTTTACTTTTGTCATTAACGCCCTGATGGTGATGCTGGCTAGTGCGGTAGTGTCTGGTTTTACTGTTGACGGTTTCCTGGCAGCGCTGCTCTTTAGCATCGTGGTGTCACTGGTGAGCGCCATTGTTGATTCGCTGGTGAACAAAGAGAGCGGAGAGTAGAGAAAACTGGTGCGGTTTGGTTGGTTTGGGGGAATGCGGGTTTTAGCGCGCGCATTTTGGTGGAGTGGTATTAGAGCTAAAAAAATTAGGTGTTTTTCAAATAACCTTTATTTGTTCTGTGCCTGTCATTTTTTCTACTTTATATACTAACATGGAAACAAATTATGACAAATCAAAACAAAGTTCCCGCCAATTTCGAAACCCTGGCTTCAAAAGAGTCGTTGAAAAAAACCATAGCGGCTCTTCAAAATAAAAACTTTAAACCAATTCAGGTCAATACCAAAGCCGAGGCCCTGGCAAAAATCAAAGCGCTAATTCCTAAGGGCGCTTCCGTCATGAACGGTACCTCGGTGACTCTAGAGCAAATCAGATACTTAAAGTATCTCAAGTCGGACAAGCATCCTTGGGATGATTTGCATGCCAAAATTACCGCTGAAAACAACGACACCAAGCGCCATAAGCTGAGAAAACAATCGGTGCTTTCTGATTACTATTTAGGCAGCGTTCATGCCTTAACCGAAGACGGCCAACTGGTGATTGCCAGTAATACGGGCAGTCAGCTGCCTCATATTGTTTTTACTTCGCCTAATTTAATTTTCGTCGTTAGCACTAAAAAAATTGTCAGCGATCTCAATGAAGCGATGAGGCGCGTGGAAGAACACGCTACCCCTCTGGAAGATAAGCGCCTGATGGAAGCCATGAACTCGCACACTCAACTAAATAAAATTGTAATTCTCAAAAATGATCCCGATTTTCTCGGTCGCCAAATTCATATTATCTTGGTTGAAGAAAATTTAGGCTTTTAAAGTTAAAGTTTTCCATTCGGGCAAATAGCCGGTGAGCCAGGACTTGGTCTTACTCTGCGTCCTGACTAATTTTGACAAATGGGTTATCCTCCTCTTTTTCTTACAAAAAACCTGTGTCTGGTTTCTGCCTGCCAAGCGCAAAGGAAGGGAGGTTATGAAAAAACCTTTGTTTAAGCGGATTGAAGTGATGGAAGCGTTACTTGCGGAGATGATTACCAAGAAGCAGGCGGCAGAGGTGCTGGACTGCACCGTCCGGACGGTGGAAAATTATCAGCGGCGTTACCAAGAACGCGGCGAGGAAGGATTGCGTGATCGCCGGCACAGCAATTTTTTCCGTTTGACCGCTCAAGATCGCGGGCGAATTATTGCTCTCAAAAAAACCGATCCCTGGAGATCGGCGCGCAATATTGCCAACAAACTGAGTTTGCCGGTTCATGAAGTGACCGTCTGGCGGGTTTGCAAACAAGCCAATTTGACCCGGCAGAATGTCGCTCGTGTCAAAGCCATTCGGCGCTTTGAAGCGGCCAGTCCCAATGATTTATGGCAAACCGATATCATGGGCCGGATTGATTTTCCTAAACTTGGTTCGCTTTATTGAATTGCCACCATTGATGACCATAGTCGATTTTGTTTGGCTGGAAGATGGTTTAAATCGCAAAATAAAATTAATGTCTTTTTAGTTTGGTATCAAGCTCTATCACATTGGGGTTGTCCGAAAGCGATTTTGCAGGATCAGGGTTCGCAGTATAAAGCGCGCGCCCGGTTTGGTGTTGCCGATTACCAGTGGTACGCCAACGCCCTCGACATAAAATTGGTGTGGGCGCGGCGCGCGCAAACCAAGGGTAAGCTTGAAAGATTTTGGCGTTTCGTGCAAACCGACTTCGTTAAGGAAGTGTCAAGCACCCCTTTTCGTAGACACGGTTTCTAAATAGCGGGCGTGGAATTTGGCTGGCGGCATTTTCAACGTGCTGTGGATTCTGCTGTGGTTGTAAGAATACAGAGTGTGGTGAATTTCCTCAA